>JABAOH010010210.1_pt1 | contig 39294 bp, 32 predicted proteins | sample 7062181 | NCBI WGS metagenome assembly JABAOH01 (sample SAMN14538630, study PRJNA623070) | marine sediment metagenome | biome: marine biome [ENVO:00000428]; feature: marine pelagic biome [ENVO:01000023]; material: deep marine sediment [ENVO:00002113]; isolation source: pool of 5 deep marine... | reverse complement strand
CCGACCGCAGAGCCGTCGGCGCCGAGATGCGCTACTTCAGTCCCAAAGGGTCTTTGTTCGGTCTGCTGGATTACGACCTCTACTTCGACGAGGTCAACATTGCCTTTCTCCAAGGCAATTGGTTTGTCGCCAAGTCCACATCCATCAACTTTTTGGCTGATTACCGCAAATTTCCGTCGCTGCACCTTACCAATGCACTGCTCGGGCAAAGCGTCCAGTCGATCGAGGAGCTTCTCAATAGTTTCACCGAGGAAGAATTGCAGCTATTGGCGCTGGGCTTAACAGGGACGTCCAAGGTCATCAGCATCGGCGCAAGCGGGCCGATAAATACAAAGTTTCAATGGGATACGACTATCACAACGACGGAATTGTCCGAAACCGAAGGCGGCAATGGCATTCCGCCGACAGAAGAGACCGGCAGTATAACCTCCTATACGGCACAAGTGATCGGTAACAATCTACTCGTCAAGAACGATGTCACGGTGACCGGCATCAGCTATATCAAGGCCCGGGACTTTGATGCGGGCTCGCTTTCGTTTGTGAGCAGACTGCCGTTCAAGCGCCGGTGGAGATTCGAAGCAAGCGTAAAGCTTTACCATCAGGAAAACGGCGATGACAGCACTCTGACGCGACTGCTTCCCGCCATCGCGCTTGACTACAGGACGAAGAAAAACGTGACCTTCGAGCTGCGGCTCGGCAGAGAAACAACCGACATCAAGCGCACTACGAGCGAAGACAAGACGATTCGAGATTTTTACAGCGTGGGTTACCGCTGGGACTTCTGAGATCCCGCCCCTCGTCTACAGCCAGTCTGGGCAGATTCACGGCGTAGACCCTCGCCTGAGTCGCAAACCCTCGCTAGGCAGCAATGACGGCACCGTGGTGTCGTGCGACAGGTATCCTTGCCGTGGCGCACGATCAAGGCGTGGTACTCGTTGTACAGCGACACATCCGCGCCCAGAGCAAGCTCGAAGCGAGAGCGCAGCGTCTCATAGGACTCATCGCCGTCGATCAATCCCAGGCGGGTAAAAATACGCCGCGTATAGGCATCGATAACAAACACGGGGCGTTCGAAGGCATACAGGAGAATGTCGTCGGCCGTCTCCGGACCGATGCCGTGCACGGCCAGTAGCTCGGCGCGCAACTCGTCTGTGGCTAGGGCCGCAAGCCGGCGCACGCCGCCTCGCGCCACCACCCAACGGCACAACGCACGCAGCCGCCTCGCCTTGACGTTATAGTACCCGGACGGCCGGATCAGGCTGGCCAGCCGACGGGGATGAATCTCGACCATGGCCATTGGCGACCAAACACGCGCGTGCTTCAGATTGGCGATCGCCTTTTCAACGTTCGTCCATGCCGTGTTCTGGGTGAGCACCGCCCCGACCATGATCTCGAATGCCGATTCCCCAGGCCACCAGCCGCGCGGCCCGTAGTCAGCCAGCAATCTGTCATAGATCCCACGAAAGCTCACCGGCACTCGTGCTCGTCGCTAGCGACCGGCGGCATCAACGTCGCCGCGGTCTGCGTTGCGGCTCGCCGCCTTCTCCGAGCCCAACAGTTGCGAGCAACTCGGCCGTCGCCTTGTGCCCAAGCTCCGTCCACTGCCCTGGAGGCAAGCGGCGTGGTAGCGGCACGGGTCCGTAGCGAACGCGTATCAATCGGCTGACGCGGGCACCGACGGCCTGCCACATCCTACGCACCTCACGCTTGCGTCCTTCCCGCAGCGTGACGTGGTACCAACGATTTGCGCCGCTACCGCCGGCGGGACGCACGCTATCGAAGCGCGCCGGGCCCTCGCGCAGTTTCACCCCCGACTTGAGCCGCGCCAGCGCATCGTCGTCAACGCTTCCCAAGACGCGAACGGCATACTCGCGTTCAATCTCGCGCGAAGGATGCATCAACCGATTTGCCAGCTCGCCATCGGTTGTCAACAGCAACAGCCCAGCCGTGTTGATATCGAGCCGGCCGACGGCTACCCAGCGCCCGCGGCGCAGGCGCGGCAGACGATCAAACACCGTCGGACGGTCACTGCTGTCGCGACGCGTACAAATCTCGCCTTCCGGTTTGTGGTACACCAGCACACGACACTCACGGCTGGTGCGATCGATGGAAACGATACGGCCGTTGAAGCGCACCCTTTGCGATAGCTCTACGCGCGCGCCCAGCGTAGCGCGCTTGCCGTCTATCGATATGCGGCCCTGCTCGATCCAGCGTTCCACTTGTCGGCGCGAACCGACACCGGCACGGGCCAGGACCTTCTGCAGCTTTTCACTCATGCCCCCTCGCGCCGGGGATCGCAACCTGGACATCATCCGCCTGGTCCGCGCGCAGCAGGGTGCGCTCATCGGTACTGGAAGCGGCTGCCGTACCGGCTGACGGCTCGCTCGCGTCGCGCAAAGTGTCCACGGGCTGTTGCTCTGCAGGTTCTGCCTCGGCCCCATTGCCCTCGTCGCTGCCACCATGCTCGCCATCGGCGAGCCGCTTGTCGAGCTCCCGGCCGATCTCCTCAAGGTCGCGCACCTCGGCTAGCGGTGGCAGCTCCGCCAGGCTTGAGAGATTAAAGTGCTCGACGAACTGCCGGGTCGTGCCGTAGAGCGCGGGCTTGCCGGGGGCATCGCGATGCCCCACTTGCCGGACCCATTCGCGCTCCACCAGAGTGCGGATGATGTCGGTGCTGACCGAAACGCCTCGTACGGACTCAATGTCCCCACGGGTGACAGGCTGCTTATAGGCGATGATCGCCAGCGTCTCCAGTAACGCACGTGAGTAACGCGGCGGTCGTTCTTGCTGCAGACGCGCAATCCACTCAGCGTACCTCTCGCGTGTCTGAAAGCGATAGCTGCGATCGATGCGCTTGAGCTCGATGCCTCGGCCTTCGTACTCCTGCTCAAGGGCGTTGAGCGCTTCAGCGATGGCCTGGCGCGGCGGCTGCGAGTCGGCTGGAAACATGGACAGCATCTTGTCCACGGTCAAGGGCTCGTTAGCGGCCAGCAGTGCAGCCTCGATAATGTTTTTCAGCTCGAAGATCTCTTCTGACATCACGCTGCCGCCTTGAGGTGAATCGGCGCGAACGGTTCCTGCTGTACGAGCTCGACCAGCGCCTCTTTCAACAGCTCGAGCACAGCAATAAAGGTAACCACGACACCAAGCCTGCCCTCTGCCAGAATAAAGAGTTCTTCGAAACCCACGAACTTCTCGCTATCAATGCGCGTCATGATTTGTGTCATGCGCTCGCGAACCGACAGCCGTTCGCGCAACACGTGATGGTGACGGTACAACTCTGCACGCTCGAGGACCCGTTGGAAGGCATCGAGTAATTCAGTCAATGTGACCTTCGGCTGCGGACGCGTGGCCTGCTTGCCTGTGAACGCTACGACGGCAAGATGGACCTCGCGGCCCACGCGCGGCCGCCGATCGAGCTCTTCGGCAGCCTTGCGGTAGCGTTCGTACTCTTGCAGGCGGCGTACCAGCTCGGCGCGCGGATCCTCCTCGTTTTCCTCCTCTGCCGGACGCGGCAATAACATCCGCGATTTGATCTCGGCCAATACCGCTGCCATCACCAAGTACTCAGCAGCGAGCTCGAGTTTCGCCACCTGCATCAGCTCGATGTAACTAATGTATTGCTGGGTTATCTGGGCGATCGGGATATCGAGAATATCGAGATTCTGCTTGCGGATGAGATACAGCAACAGATCTAACGGCCCCTCGAAGGTCTCAAGAAAGACCTCCAAGGCATCCGGGGGTATATACAGATCTTGCGGCAGCTCGATCACGGGCTGCCCCTGAACGACGGCCAATGGCGCCTGTGTCTGCTGCGGAGTATCCACTAGCTGTACCCCAATCCCATCGCCTGGCGGACGTCATCGAGCGTCTCCTCGGCGACATCGCGTGCGCGCTCATTTCCCTCGGCGATAATATTCTTAACCAGTGTACGATCGCGCGCGTATTCCTCCGCACGCGATCGTATGGGCTCAAGTTCGGCGATCACGGCGTCGATGACCTTCTGCTTGCATTCCAGGCAACCAATGGCGGCCGTACGGCAACCTTCCTGTACCCACTTCTGCGTGCTCTCGTCGCAGTAGACATGGTGAAACGGCCATACCGGACATTTTGCCGGGTCACCAGGATCCGTGCGGCGTACCCTGGCCGGATCGGTCGGCATGGTCTGTATCTTCTGCTGCACGCTGTCCGGTTCTTCGCGCAGAGCGATGGTATTATTGTACGATTTCGACATCTTCTGACCATCAAGTCCAGGCATTTTGGGTGCATGGGTCAACAGCGCCTGCGGCTCCGGCAGAATGATTTTGCCACCCCCCTCGAGATAACCAAACAGCCGCTCCTTGTCGCCTATGGTAATGTTTCTCTGTTTGTCGAGCAGCGCACGCGCCGTCGCCAACGCCTCCTGATCGCCCTTTTCCAGATAAGCGGTGCGCAGCTGCCGATATAAGGAACCGGTCTTCTTGCCGAGTTTGGTGACCGCCTCCTTGGCGCGTTCTTCGTATCCGGGCTCGCGGCCATACAAGAAATTGAAGCGCCGCGCCACCTCGCGCGTCAGTTCCACATGCGCCACCTGATCCTCGCCGACCGGTACCAGGCCTGCGCGGTAGATCAGGATATCGGCCGCCTGCAACAGCGGGTATCCGAGAAAACCGTAGGTCGACAGGTCCTTGTCCGCGAGCTGTGCCTGTTGATCCTTGTAACTTGGCACCCGCTCGAGCCAAGGCAGCGGTGTGATCATTGCCAGGAGCGCAAACAACTCGGCATGCTGCGGCACTTGCGACTGAATAAATAGCGTGGCGTGATGCGGATCGACGCCGGAAGCCAACCAGTCGATAACCATGTCCCAGATATGCTCACGGATGACGTGCGGTTCCTCGTAATGTGTGGTCAGCCCATGCCAGTCGGCGACGAAGTAGAAGGCCTCGTACTCGTGCTGTAGGCGTACCCAATTACGCAACACCCCATGATAGTGACCCAGATGCAGACGCCCGGTTGGGCGCATACCGGATAACACGCGTGCGGGTTGGCCAGGAGGGACGCTTGGATGCGCCATCACGACAGTCCTACCACCGTGNNGCGCTATGACCACCCACAAGATCCCCGTAATCATGAGCGTCAGCAAGATTACGAAGCCGAACGGTTCCACGCGGCTCAGCTGCCAAGCCCACCGGCCAGGGAGCAGGCCGACGGCGACACGGCCGCCATCGAGCGGCGGTAAAGGCAGAAGATTGAACACCATCAACAGCACATTAATAAGTATGCCCACGAGCCCCATATAAATCAGTGGCTCGGCAATCCCCGATACCGACGCCGGTAGCAGGTTAGCTATCTTGGCAAGGAGACCCCAAAAAATCGCCATCAATAAGTTAGCCGCTGGACCGGCGGCAGCAACAAATATCATATCCCGCTTCGGATGCCTCAGATTTTCCCACGTCACTGGCACCGGCTTCGCCCAGCCGAACAAGAAGCCCTTGCCCCCCAAGGCGATAAGGAACAACAGCGCAGCCGGCACCAAGACCGTCCCCACCGGATCGATGTGCTTGATGGGATTAAGCGTCACGCGACCCAGGCGTTCGGCTGTCGGATCTCCGAAAAACTTAGCGATCCAACCGTGGGCCACCTCGTGCACGGTGATGGCAAACAATACGGGCAGGATGGAGATAATGATAACTTGGGGCAGAGATAAATCACTGAGCACCCTGAGTATGCCTTGCAACATCGGGCCAAGTATATCAGGCCGGCCCCGGCGCATAAATTGACTTGATCAGGTGCTCGGGCCTATTTCAGCGCTGTGCGCGCCAGCTGCGCCAGCGCCGTGATATCGCCTTTGCCCTGGCGCGCGACCTCGACCACGCCATCTTTAAGCACGATGACCGTGGTGGGCTCGAAGCCGCAGGGCCCACCATCGATCACGAGATCGATCTCGTGCTCCAAACGCTCGCGAATCTCGACTGGATCGCTCAGCGGCAGCTCGCTGCCCGGGAGAGTGAGCGTCACGCTCATCAGCGGCTCGCCAAGCTCCGTTAGCAGCGCCTGCACGATGCGATGATCCGGGATCCGCAGACCGATCATGTTTCGGCGTCCATCGAGCAAGCGCCGCGGCACCTCTCGCGTCGCCGGCAGAATAAAGGTATAGGGCCCCGGCGTGTTGGCACGCAGCACCCGGTAATCGGCGTTCGTGATCCGCGCATACAGGGAGAGCTCCGAGAGATCATGGCACACCAATGTGAAGTAGTGCCCAGTATCGAGCCGTCGTATGCGGCGGATGCGCTCGAGCGCGGATTTGTCGCCGATGCGGCACCCCAGCGCATAGCTGGAGTCGGTGGGATAGGCGATCACGCCGCCATCGCAGAGAATCGCAACGGCCTGGCGGATCAGGCGTGGTTGGGGATTGTGGGAATGTACCTGAAAGTACTGGGCCACGTACGTATGCGCTTACCGCCCAAGCCCCGGCGCCACCGCCGGGACTGGGACGGTCGTCCTAGATCACCCGTGCAACCCGTCGAAGCGCGGGGCATCAGGTTTTTTTCTTGTCCCCTTTCATGAACTTGTCCAGCTGGCCCGCCGCCCACTTCTGTCCGCCCAGGCCAAAGGCCAAGGACAGCGCAAGCACAATACCGGCAAACAGGATAAAAAACGTCCAGCGGATGATGTCGGCGCCAACATCGACCTGATTCAAAGCGATGATAATGACGAAGATCATGATCGCATAGCGACTGATCCGGCCCATGAGCTCGGCATCCTGGATGCCGACGTTTTTCGCGTATGCTACGACCGCGTCACCGACAAAACGCGCGAAGTATAGCCCGATAGCCATGATCAACACGGCGACGATCACGTTGGGGATGAAAAACGCCACCCGGCTGAAAAGATCGGACACCTCTTTCAGTCCCAGGATATTGAAAGCCACCAGCAAGGCCACCAGGATTGCTAACCAATATATCAGAATCCCCAGTATGTCGATCGTGGTCTTTTTGATGCCACCCTGCTTGAAAAAGTTGTCGACCCCGGCCTTTTCCGTGACCAAGTTGAAATTGACCGCCTTCAGGGCCTTGACGACGATGAACTGCAGAAATTTCGCCAGCAGCCAGCCAGCGACCAGGACAGCGATGGCGAGAAAGAACTTTGGCAGGAACTGCACGAGCTGCACGAGAAAGACGCGCGCAGGTTCCAACATAAGAGTAATTTGGTCCACGGCTCGCCTCCTTTCTTGACATTGTTGTCAACGGCGATTCTGACGCCGCGGGGACGCTCGAGTCAACCGCTGCGGCCCGCACGCCTACAGTCGGCCCGGCACGATAGGGTAAACTGTGCAACCTTAGAAAGGTCCCAACGAGCTATAAGCCAGTATGAAGCTGCTTTACGATTTCTTTCCGCTGTTGCTGTTCTTCGTCGCATTCAGCCTGTACGACATCTATGTCGCCACGGCTGCGGCGATGGTCGCTACCCTGGTGCAGGTGATCTGGCACTGGCATCGAACTCGACGTTTCGAAAAACTGCACTTGATCACGCTCGGCGTGCTGCTCGTCTTCGGTGGCATGACCCTGCTGTTCAAGGACGATACCTTCATTCGCTGGAAACCCACGGTCGTCTACGCCATCCTGGCGGCACTGGTGTTCGCCAGTCAATTCGCCGGCAACCGGACGCTCATAGAACGGTTGCTGAGCGCCCAAATCGCATTGCCAGCGCACGTCTGGAGCCGCCTCAATGTCAGCTGGGGCTGTTTCTTTGTGCTCTTGGGGGCGCTCAACCTGTACGTGGCCTTTTACTACGGGCTGGATCAGGACGCACAGGCGCGCCTTGCGTTGTGGGCCAAGTTCAAGGTATTCGGCCTGACCGGGTTGACGCTGGCATTCGTCGTCGCTCAGGCATTCGTCATGGCGAAATACGCGGATAAACCAACGCCCGAGGAATAGATTCAATGTATTATGCAATTATGGCAAGTGACGTCGAAGACAGCCTCGAACGGCGCTTAGCTGCCCGTCCGTCGCACTTGCAGCGCCTGCAGCAACTAAAAAATCAAGGTCGGCTGATGCTCGCCGGACCCTTCCCGGCCATCGATAACGAAGACCCCGGACCGGCGGGTTTCAGCGGCAGCCTGATTGTGGCGGAGTTCGAGTCGCTCGAGGAGGCGCGCACCTGGGCCGACGCCGACCCCTACTTGGAAGCCGGAGTCTATGCCGAGGTGACGGTAAAACCCTTCCGCAAGGTCCTGCCCTGATTCGTGAATTGGTTATGAGTGATTCGTAATCCGTATCAGAGTATCGCCACTCACCAATAACCAGTTAGCGGTTTTATTTGATCAGCTTGAGGAACTGTTTCTCGTTGAGCGTCTCGATGCCAAGCTCGGCGGCCTTGCTTGCTTTCGAGCCCGGATCGGTACCGACGACGACGTAATCGGTCTTGCGCGAGACGCTACTCCCCACTTTCGCCCCAAGCGCCAGCAGTTCTTGTTTCGCTTCCTCGCGCGTCATCGACTCGAGCCCGCCGGTCAATACAAAGGTCTTTCCCGTCAAGGCACCGGCTTTGCGTCTTTGCGGTGGAGCGATCGGCTTCACACCCGCCTTGAGCAAGCGACGGATAATTTCACGATTGTGTTGCTCGCGAAAAAAGTTATAAATGTCCTCGGCCATATTGGGACCTACATTAGGGATCGCCTCGAGCACCTCGCGACTGACTCGCATCAATGCATCGAGGCCGCCGAAATGTTCCGCCAGCAGTTGCGCGGTGGCCTCACCGACCTGGGGAATACCGAGCGCGTTGAGAAAACGCGCAAGCGGGACACGTTTACTTCGCTCGATCTGATCGAGCAGGTTTTGCGCCGATTTCTCGGCCATGCGCTCGAGCGCCACGATATCGGCCTTTTTCAGTGAGTAAAGGTCAGCCACTGTCTTGACGAGCGCTTGAGCGACGAGTTGCTCGACAAGCTTGTCGCCCAGTCCTTCGATATCCATGCCCCGGCGCGACGCGAAGTGCAGCAGCGCGCCCTCGGCCTGTGCCGCGCAGTACAGTCCGCCCATGCAGCGATGCGCCGCCTGCCCTTCCTCGCGCACGACCGCCGATCCGCACACGGGACATTTCGTCGGCATGCGCCAGCGTCGCGTACGATGCGGACGCTTCTCTTTGATTACGGAAACGACTTCCGGGATCACGTCACCGGCACGGCGCACGATCACGGTATCACCGATGCGTACATCCTTGCGTTCAACCTCGTCCTGGTTATGCAGCGTAGCATGCGTCACCGTCACACCGGCCACCTGCACCGCGCCGAGCTGCGCGACGGGCGTGATCACACCGGTTCGACCCACCGAGGGGATGATGTCTTCGACGATCGTGGTCTCTTCGTGTGCCGGGAACTTGTGCGCGACCGCCCAGCGTGGCGCCCGTGCCGTAAATCCTAGCTGTTCGCGTGCAGCCAGCTCATCAACCTTGTACACCACGCCGTCCACTTCGAAGGGTAGCGAGTCGCGCTGCGCGAGCATCTTACGATAGTAAGCGAGACATCCGTCCAACCCCTGCACAACCTGGAAGTACGCGGTCGTACGAAACCCCCATTTGCGCAGTTGTTGCGTGACTCGCGAATAGCGTTCGCCGACGGGCACCGACGTCTCACCGAGGCCCCAAGGGACAAATGTCAGCGGGCGTGATGCCGTGATGCGTGGGTCGAGCTGGCGCAGGCTGCCGGCCGCGGCATTGCGCGGGTTGGCAAATACCTTGTTCCCTTGCTTGAGTTGCTCGGCATTAAGGCGCTTAAATGCATCGATCGGTATGACTACTTCGCCGCGGACTTCGAGCACCTCGGGCCAGCCGCTCTCTCGCAGCCGCAGTGGTATCGTCTTGATGGTGCGCGCGTTGACGGTCACATCCTCGCCGGTCGTGCCATCTCCGCGCGTGCCCGCGCGCGCCAGTCTACCGGTCTCATAGCGCAGGCTCACCGAGGTACCATCGAATTTAGGCTCGGCAGTGTAAGTGACTGCCTCCAGTTGCAACCCCTGACGCACGCGCCGGTCCCACTCCCCGAGCTCAATCTCATCGAAGGCATTGTCCATGGAGGTCATGGGTACACGATGGCTCACCTGACCGAAGGCAGCCGATGGCTTCGCACCGATGCGCTGAGTGGGCGAGTCCCTTGTGACCAGGTCCGGATGCTGCGCTTCCAGCTCCTGTAGCTCCCGTAGCAGCCGATCATACTCGGCGTCGGCAATCACCGGCGCGTCGAGCACGTAGTAGCGGTAGTTATGGTAGTCGATTTGCTGGCGCAGCTCGGCTGCGCGTTTTCGCAGGCGCGCGCCCGTCGTCATGGATTGAAAAATCGCAGTGCGTTCTCGCTACCCGGGTTAATGCCGCGGGTCGTGATGTCGGAGGCAATGCGTTTAATCTGGTGCTGAATCGCCGCCAAACCGTCATCACTCAAGGGTTGCTGGTCCTGATCCGTCAAGCTGCCGCCAAGTGTTTGGCACAGACCCTTGGCGGTGCGGACCATGTTCTCGAACGCACGCGAAGGCTCGTTCACGCAGGGTACTGTCATGAACAGCGTCAGGCCCGGCGTGCTGAAGCTATCGAGGGCCTCTGGATCGAACGCGCCCGGCTGGTAGAGATTGGCCATGCTGAACAAGTGGCGACAGCCGTGAGCCTTATCGTTTTTCATGTGATAGATGTTCATCGCGCCGAAGTGCATACCCTCCTGCGTGGCGGCCTGCGCGATGGCGCGCCCATTGAAGTCTTTACCAGCTTCAGCGACGATGTTCACGCTCGCAATGACATCGTACTTCTGCGCGAAGTCCTGCATCTGGCGCGCACGTTCGAGCGCCTCCTCTACTGTAAGAGAGAGCTTCAGCGGCCGCGCGAAGGCATCCGCCAGTTTCAAGCCAAGCTGCACGAAATTGTTAAGCTCGGACTCGTCGATCGGTCCGTTGGCGTCGGCTAGTTGGATGGCAAGCGCGAGATCGCTGTACTGGGCGTCATCGGCGTCGCGTTCCAAGACGGTCCACTGGCCGACCAGATAACTCAGGCCACAGAGCTGCCGCGGTTTTTCCAGGATGTATTCGTTTTGGCGGTAAATCCCCAATGCCCGGTCACGCATCACGGGACCGGGCCCTGGAAGATAGCCGATCAGGTCTATCTGCGGGTTAGGGCCAGACTCATGCCCCATTGGAAACAGGCTGTTGAAGTCGGGCGCCGGCTGTTCCTTCGATCTCGGGCGGCGTTTGTCGCGCACGCCAGGACGCAAGCCTAGCGGCGTGCTGGCAACCTGCTCAACGCTTTCGAGCTCTCGGTAGATGGGCGACTCGCGATTCGTGACCGTATCGGCTTGCGATAGCGCAGACTTGATGGCCCGCTTTTCCAAGTCGACCGGCGGCCCGGGATTGATATCGAGCGGCGGAGCGACAGGCTCGCCGCCGATCAGCGCTGACCCGTTTTCCGCGTCTTCGGCAAGATCAGCCCGGTGAGCGTGTGCCCGACGCGCCTTGCGGTCTTGCTCACGTCGGTTGAGCCGCACCTTGTCAAAGCTGCTGGCGGCCACCGCCACGATAACGACGAGACCGATCAGCAGTAACGCCCCCTGCAGATCCATCAGCGCGCCGCCAGGGCCAAGGCCTCGTCGATATCAACCGCGACCAGGCGTGAGACGCCGGGCTCGGTCATGGTAACGCCAATCAGGACTTTAGCGGTCTCCATGCTGATCTTGTTGTGCGTCACATAAACCATCTGCGTGCGCTCGGAAAGCGTACTCAGGGTCTCACAGTAGCGTTCCACGTTGGCATCATCCAACGGAGCGTCCACTTCGTCCAACAGACAAAACGGTGCCGGGCTGAGCTCAAACAGCGAGAACAGCAGCGCCACCGCGGTCAAGGCCTTTTCACCACCCGACAGCAGATGGATGGTACTGTTGCGCTTGCCCGGCGGGCGCGCCATCACCGTCACACCCGTGGTCAACAAATCGTGTTCGGTCAACTCCAGATAAGCGCTGCCTCCACCGAAGAGGCGCGGAAAGAATGACTGAAAACCGCTGTTGACTCGATCAAACGTGTCCTTGAAGCGGCCGCGCGACTCGCGGTCCATCTTACTTATCGCCTCTTCCAATGTCGCCAACGCTTCCGACAAGTCTGCGTACTGCTGATCGAGGTAACCCTTGCGCTCTGACTGCTCCTCGTACTCGTCGATTGCAACCAAGTTGATGGCACCGAGGCGTTCGATCTTGGCCTGCAACTCTTGTATCTGCGCCTGCCAAACCTGCTCGGTCGCATCTGACGGCAACTCGGCGACAATTTGTCCCAGCTCGAACTCGCTCTCGCCCACCTGCTCGGCTAGCCCGTCGCGTCGGGTGACGCGCTCCTGGCGGGCGACACGAGCCTCCTCATGCGCCTGCCGAATCTCCCCGACCCGCCGCTCCTGCTGCGCCCGGGCTTGTTCCTGCTCGCGTAGACCGGCATCAAACTCACCAAGGTGTGCGCGCGCCTCGTTCAAGCGCTGTTCGATCTGCAAGCGCTTCTGCAAAAAACCGTCCAAGCGCTGTTTGAGCGTCGCATCCGGTTGCTCCTGCCCGGCGATGACCCCTTGCAGCTCCTCACGTCGGGTGGCCAGTTGCTTTAGCTGTGCCTCCAGCCGCATCACGCTCTGGCGCGTGGACTCGAACGCGCTTTGCATTCCCTGGCGTTTCACCTCGAGCTCATGCAACTGGTCCTGCGCCTCGCTTGCTGCCGCGCGCGCGTTTTCCTGTTGCGCTTGTAAATTCTGGCGCCGGACCTGCAACTCATGGGCGTGGCGCTCATGACTGCCGCTTTGTGCCTCCGCCGCTTGCACCAAGCGCTCGGCTTCTCGCAGCTCATTCTGATCACGCTCGAGCTGTGTTTGCAGCTCAGCTTGCTCGCTTCCGATCTGCTCCGCACGCGTCTGCAGCTGTGCCAGCCGCGTTTCCTCGCGCGCGCGCTGCTCTTGAAATGCTGCACGGTCGTTAATGTGCGCGTTCAGTTGACGCTGGTTTTGCTCACGCTCGCGCTCGAGCTGCGCAATGTCGGCCTGCAGGCGTGTCCGCTCCTGGATCACTGCCGTAAGGCGTTCATGAAGTTTCTGCAACTGCGCCTGCAGCGCCTCGATCTCGCGCTCGCGCTCTAGCATACCCGCGCGTTCGGAGTTCTCGTTGACCGTGCTCACCCAATTGCGACCGACCCACACGCCGGCCCGGGTTACCACGGACTCATGCGCGCCGAGTTCTCCACGCAGCGCGAGTGCCGCGCTCAGGTCGTCGCTCACGTAGATGCCGGCAAGCAACGGGCCGAGATCGGCCTCGGCCTGCACCTTATCCAGCAGGGTTGGCCTTCCGCTCTTACTGACCGGCGCCAACGCCGCCGCTCGATCAAACAAGGCCACCTCGACCTCCAGGCCGTCCTTGAGATCGGCGGCATAACGTTCCAGACCGTCAACGCATACAGCAGTCAACCTCACGCCGAGCACGCGCTCGACCGCGCGTTCCCAACCGGCTTCGACGGCGAGCAGTCCGGAAAGACGCGGCGCCTGCGATAAGTCGCGTCGCGCAAGCCAGTCGGCGAATGCCGCATCGTGTTTGCGCTCGGCTACCGCTTGCAGCTCTTGCAGTGACGCGATGCGCGCTTCATGTCTGTGCTGCTCAGAGCGCAGCGTCTCGAGCTGCTGTGCGACCTGCTCCTCCTGGGCACGCGTATCCGTGATGGCCTGCTGGCCAGCCTGCACGCGTTGGTCCATCTCTGTGCAGCGCGTTTCGTGCTCGCTTGCTTGGCGTTCGAGATGCCTCGCATCCACGCCCTGGCGCGCGTGCGCGATATCCTGTTGTTCTTTTCCCAACCTCGCCTGCCGATCTTGCAGCTCACGTATGTGCTGCCCGAGTTGGCCGCTGCGCACGCGTTGGATCTCGCTCATCTTCGCCGGCTCGGCAGCAGCCGCGGCAAAGGCATCCCAGTCCAGCTGCCAGTCCCGCATGGCCTTTTCTGCGCTGGTGAGCGCCTCTTGGCTGCGGTCGCGGCGTTCGCGTGCCTGTTCCAGAGCAGGTACGCCCCCTTCCAAGCCGCTGCTCAGCTCCTTCAGCTGCTGCAAGTCCGCTTGTAGATGTTGGCTTGCTTCCTCCCAGGCGCGATTCACCCGCTCGAGTTCATGCAGTCGCTGACTGTGACTTTCGCGTGCGTGCTCGATCGCCTGTTCCACGCTCGTAATCTCCGCGCCGACCGCATAAAACTCACTCTGCACGGCGTTACAGTGATCGGATGCTTGGGCTTGCTCGCTGCGGATACGCTCGATCTGCGACTCAATGGCGCGTTGATCGGCAATGGCGCTTTCAAGCTGTATCTCTTGTGCAGCGATGGCGCGATCGGCACTTTGCACCTCGGCGTCGAGCGCCCGCCAACGCAACGCTAGCCACTGTGCGCGCATAAGGCGTTCCTCGCGCTTGAGATTCTTGTATCGCTCGGCCGCGCGCGACTGCCGACGCAGACGCCGCAGCTGTGTTGCGAGCTCGCTGCGAATGTCTTCGACCCGCGCCAGGTTCTCCCGCGTGTGACGCATTCGCGTCTCCGTCTCCCGGCGGCGTTCGCGGTACTTCGAGATACCTGCTGCTTCCTCGAAGAAGGCCCTCAGCTCTTCCGGTCTGGCCTCGATGACGCGCGTCACCATATCCTGTTCGATGATGGAATAGGCCCGCGGACCGAGCCCAGTACCGAGGAACAGGTCGGTGATATCTTTGCGCCGACAGCGCGTCTTGTTCAAAAAGTATTCCGAGCGCCCGTCACGCGAGGCTTCGCGCCGGATTGATATCTCGGCGTAGCTAGCGTACTGGCCGCCGACGCTGCCGTCGCTATTGTCAAAAAGCAATTCTACCGAGGCCTGGCCGACCGGCTTGCGCGCGCTCGAGCCATTGAAAATCACATCCGACATGGTGTCGCCACGCAAGTGTCTGGCGGAGCTTTCGCCCATGACCCAGCGTACAGCGTCGATAATGTTCGACTTGCCGCAGCCGTTCGGACCGACGATGCCGATCAGATTGCTGGAGACAGGGATAGTGGTGGGGTCGACGAAGGATTTGAAGCCGGCAAGCTTTATAGTCTTCAGACGCATTAAAGCCGTCTGCCAGTCCCTGCTGGCAGTTCGCGTATTACGCTACAATTGAAAAAGTAACACATGGAGTAGTCAATGCCCACCGGGCCGCGTAGAACGCTCGAAACCTTCGATAACCCGCATCCGGAACGCGATTATATCATTGCCATCCGCATTCCGGAGTTCACCTGCCTTTGCCCCAAGACCGGGCAACCGGATTTTGCCACGCTTTATCTGCAGTATGTAGCGGACCGCAAATGCATAGAGCTCAAATCGCTCAAACTCTATGTGTGGTCGTACCGCGACGAGGGTGCGTTCCACGAAGACGTTACGAATACCATATTAAACGATCTCGTCAAGGCGACACAGCCGCGCTATATGCGCCTGCGCGCCAAGTTCTATGTCCGCGGCGGCATCTATACCACCGTGGTGGCGGAGTTCCGCAAACCCGGATGGTCGCCACCCCCGCCGCCGCCTAACTACCTGCCGCGCTGGACTGACCCGTCCGTCATTCCAAGCGCCGCCGCGGATGCGGGAGCCCCAGCCCCCACGGCGCGCGCAGCGGTGGCGCGCCCCGCACCCACGGTGGCAGCAACACCTCCAGCACAACCCATCGCGGCGCCGCCCGATGATAGCCTCAACGTCGGTATCGATCTCGGTCCCACGGGTTGCCGGGCCGTCGCCATGGATCATCAGGGGAGCGTGCTGGCCGATGCCCAGGCCCTGATTCCAGCGCCATTGACCAGCGGCGATCAAGTCACGCAGGACCCGACGTTGTGGTGGAAGGCCGTTTGCGCGAGCCTACAGGCGCTGCGGTCAAAGATCGATTGCGCACGCGTGGGCGCAATTGCGGTGGACGGGACCTCCGGCACGGTCTTGCTGTGCGATGAGCGGGGTCGGCCAGTGACACCCGCGCTGATGTATAGCGACGGTCGCGCCGTCGCTCAGGGCCAGATGGTGGATCAGCACTGTCCCCAGGGCAGCGGCGCCTTCGGCGCCAACAGCAGTCTGTCGAAGCTCCTCTGGTTGCAGGAGAAGAAGATGGATGACAAAGCCGCCCATCTATTGCACCAGGCCGACTGGATCGTGGGGCGACTGACCGGCCTTTGGGGGCACAGCGATTACCACAATTGCTTTCGCCTCGGCTTTGATGTGGACGCACAGAAGTGGCCGGCGTGGCTGGCCCAAGTGGGCATCAACCCGAAGCTCCTCCCGAAGGTGCATGCGCCGGGCGACATCATCGGGCCGCTATCAGCCGAAAGCGTGCAGGCGTTCGGCTTCTCGCCGCAGGTCAAGGTGATCGCCGGCACGACGACGGGGGTGGCGGCATTTCTGTCGTCTGGAGCCACTCTTCCCGGCCATGGCGTGACCGTGCTCGGTAGCGGCCTGGCGATCAAAATGTTGTCCAACAAACCGGTATTCTCGACCGAGCACGCCGTTTACAGCCATCGGGTCGGTCGCTACTGGCTCGCGGGAGGCACCTCGAATACGGGTTGGCAGGTGCTGCTGCAGTACTTCGACACGCAGCAGATGNNCGGCCTCGACTACTATCCTCTGGCACAGATCGGCGAGCGGTTTCCTGTCTACGATCCAAAGATGCCGCCGCGACTGGAGCCCTTGCCCGGGGATAGTCTGACCTTCTTTCAAGGCGTACTGGAGGGCATTTCCCGCATCGAGGGTCTGGGCTACCAAGCGCTGGCGAAACTTGGGGCCCCGACCGTCAAGCAGGTCTACTCAGTGGGCCCCGGGAGCGAGAACCCGGCCTGGCAACGGATCCGCGAGCGCATCCTGCAAGTCGAGGTGAAGCGCGGCCACTTTCCCTCCGCGGCGCACGGCGCCGCGCTGTTGGCATCCGGGGTCATCCGCAAGACATTCTCAGGCTGAATGTACGGCCGGCCTTGATGGGCGACGGCCTAAACTCCTAGGATGCCCGCGCTTGCGCCATCGCCGCCAGCGTCCGCTGACAGAACAGCAGGTACACGGCCGGCACCAGCAGCAAGCTCACAAACATGGAGAACGACAGGCCGGCAACGATCGTGACGGCCAAGGGCTGTAACATCTCTGCGCCCTCGCCCAGCCCCAACGCCAGAGGCGACATGCCGACAACCGTCGTGATCGTGGTCATCAGTATCGGCCGTAAACGCAGACGCCCCGCCTCGACAATGGCGGCATGCAGCGCCCGTCCGCGCTCGCGCATGATTTCGATGTACTCAACGAGCACAATGGCATTGTTGACCACGATCCCTACAAGCATGATGACGCCCATCCACACCGGCATCGACAGTGACAAGCCGGTCGCCTTGAGCCCGAGACTGACACCAATCAAGGCGAATGGCACCGATAACATGATTACCGTCGGGTTGCGTAGCGACTCGTATTGCACGGCCATCACCACGTACACGAGAAACAAGGCGAGCCCCACCAGGACCCAAGCCAGGCGGCGACCGCGCTCGAGCGTCACGTCTAAGCCGCCCGTGTACAAAGTGTAGCCAGGCGGCAACTGTACACCGTCTAACTGCTTGCGTATTTCGGCCATGACTTCACCGAGCGCGAACTCGTCCGTGAGCGAGGCCGTCACGTCGACGATCCGGCGCTGATTCTCGCGATGGATCTCCGCGGGCATCGCCACCAGCTCCACACGCGCGACGTCGCGCAGATACACCGCCGGACGTCCCCGGCGCTCGCCAAAAAGCAGTACACCGCCAAGCGCTGCCGGGTTGTCGAACTCCTGCTCCGGCAGGCGTAGACGGATGTCGTAGCTGCGGTCGCCGTCGAGAAAGTCACTGACGACAATGCCGTCGAGGGCCACCCGTAAGGCCTGCCCGACGTCCGCCACCTCCACGCCAAGCTCGGTGGCGCGCTGGCGGTCGATCTGCACCGCGAGCTCATGCCAGATTTCCTCGGCCGAATTGCGCACATTACGCAAGCCAGGCGTCTCGCGCAGCACGCCCGCAATCTGCTCCCCGAGCCGCTCCAAGGTATGAAGATCCGGGCCCTGTACGCGTACACTCACGTCGTCGTCGCTGCGACCCGTTCGCAACCCCCGGATCCCGGCTACGCGCGGGCGCACCCGCAGGCCAGCGATCTTTTGCGCTGACAGCGCCTGCATGAACTTCTTGATCCACGCCTGACTGCTGATCTCGCGCTCGCCAAGAGGTACCAGTTGAATGCTGAGCGTGCTTTCGTTGCCCGTCTCGCGCTCGGTGCGCCCGAAGATACGCCCTCCCACCAGGCTGTAGATGCTCTCTACGCTGCCTTGGGACCGCATCAGTCGCTCTAGCCTTTGCACCACCTCGTCCATCGCTTCAATTGAGCTCCCCGGATCGACGGTAATGCTGATCGAGATGCGTCCGTCGTCTAGCGACGGCAGAAACTCCTGCTTTTTCGACATGAAGGTCGGGACCGCTAGCGTGGCCAACGCCAGCATCATGACCAGAATCACGACGATGGGGGCACGCAACACCCATTCCAGTAGCTGCGCATAAAGATGCTGCCCGCGCGCCATCGCGCGATCAACGGCGTGGCGCATGCGTCCCTTTGCGCCGCCCGACATACGCGCGGCGAGCGTCGGTACCAGCGTGATGGCGACGATCAGCGAGGCGACAATGGCCGCCGAGATGGTAAAAATGAGCTCTCGAAAAAGTAGGCCGGTAAGGCCACCAATGAAAAGGAACGGCAGTACCGCTGCGAGGTTCGTGCTGGTGGACGCTACGATGGCGCTGTTCACTTCGGCCGCCGCCTCGGTGCCCGCCTGCAGGCCGCTTTCACCGCTTTGCTGATGGCGGGCGATATTTTCCAACATGACAATGGTGTTATCGATCAGCATACCCACGCCGAGCGCCAGCCCGCCCAGCGTCATGATGTTCAGGGTCAATCCGCCGAGTGCCATGATCACAAAGGTCACCATGACCGAGATAGGGATGGCGGTGCCGATGATCAGCGTTCCGCGCACATTACCGAGGAACAGGTAGACCACGATCATCGCCAGCACCGCGCCGCTGATCGCCGCCATGCCAGCGTTGGTCAATGCGCGGCGCACGTACACGGACTGGTCGGAGACGACGTCGATGTTAATGTCCTTTGGAATCAGACCATTAGCATGCATCCAGGCGAGCCGCGCTTTCACCCGCCCGGCCACATCCACAGTGTTGGCGTTGGGCTGCTTTTGAATGGTCATCTTGACGCCGGGAACGCCGTTGTAACGTACGCGAATGCGCTCTTCCTCGTGCGAGTCCAATACCTCCGCGACTTCCGCGAGCGGGATACTGTCACCACTCGGCAGAGGCACCGGTAATGCGGCGATGGCTGGGACACTGCTGAGTCGTCCCGCCGTACGGCTGGTGTACTCGTGAGCCCCGGCGCGCAGCCGCCCGGCCGGTAGGTCCTCATTGCCGCGTCGAATGGTCTCAGTGATATCGCTAATAGCCAGGCCCAGACCGGTAAGCCGTCGCTGATCAAGGAGCACGATGATCTCGCGCACTAACCCGCCGCCTACCTCGGCTGCCGCTACGCCTTCAATATTAAGAAAACGCTTGGCGAAAATATCGTCGGTCCAGGTGCGCAGCTCGACACGATCGCGCAAGGGCGAATTAACTACAAACTCCATGACCGGGATCTGCGAGGGATCAAACTTGTAAATGATCGGAGGATTGATGGTGTTCGGAAGAAAGCGCTTCGCCCGATCAAGCCGCGTGCTCGCGTCACGCAGCGCCGTGTCGATGTCTTTGCCATAGGAAAAGTCCAGCCTGACGGCGCTCGCGCCCTGTGACGTCTCCGACTCAACACCGATCGCGTCTTCAGTGATGGCGAGCTGTTCCTCGAGCTGGCGCGTGACCTTGTCTTCCATGATGGACGCCGATACGCCGGGGTCCAACACGCGCACGCGTATCTGCGGATAGATCAAATGCGGCAGCAGGTCGATCGACAACCTGCCTAAGGCAAATACACCCAACACCACCGCCGCCAGCGTGAGCATGACCGTGCTCACCGGGTGGCGAATCGACCAAGCCGCAATACCGCCTCTACGCACCGCTCGCTGCCCCCGCCTTTTCGCCATTCACCGGCGTGACGACCTGCCCATCAGAAAGACCGAGAAAGCCCTTGCCAACGATCTGCTCACCAGCCTTAAGACCCGCACGTACCTCGATCATGTCGGCCAACCGCAATCCGCTGCGCACGGTAGCGCGGCGGACCTTGTTATTTTTCCCGTCGAACAGAAACACGTACTCACCATCACCATCGCGTCGCAACGCGGCGATCGGAATCACAAGGTGTGCCCGGTCGCCGGTGCGCAGCGTGACGCGACAGAACTGGCCGGGTCGCGCGCCCTCGGGAACGGGTTTGAGCGCAACCTCGATCTGCCCGAGACGAGTCGATGGATCGATGGTCGGATAGATTCGCAAGATGCGTCCGGGATAGGCCTGCTCTCCGAGGGCGTCGATACGCACATCCGCCGGGTCGCCGACCTTCAGATCAGGTAGCACCAGCTCGGACACCTGCACATCAGTCACTAACGACGATGGATCGATCAAGGTCAATAGATGCGTGTGCTTCGGTGCCACGTCGCCGGGCTCGATCAATCGCCGGGCGATACGCCCCGCAAACGGCGCCGCGATACTCATGTAACCGATACGCGTGCGTAGCAGCCTTTCCTCGGCGCGATTCACCTCGAGCGTTGTGAGCGCGCGGTTTAATTGTTCTTCCGCTATCAAGCGCTTGGCATTGAGGCCCTGCAGACGTTGGACATCGACCTCCGCCTGGCGCAAGTTCGCCATAATTTTATCGAGTTCCGCATGCAGTAAACGATCATCGAGCCGGATCAGCACTTGTCCGGGCTTGATATGATCACCCTCATGCACCAGCACCTCGGTGACACGGCCTTCTTCCTGATTGAACAGCTTGACCTGACGAGCCGCGCGCAGACTGCCGGCACGGTCGGCAAGGTAGCGCAGCGCTTGCTCCTGAACTTGGATCAGCTCCACCAGATGGACCTGCCGCCGGGCCTGTCGCGCCTTGACGTCTTCGCCGCCGGCATCGCGTGAACATGCACTAGTGGAAACGAGCGCCGCAACACCCGCCGCGACAGTGATCCAGGATACTGCACGGGCCGTTGTTCTCACGGTATTGGACCTATTCACAGGATAGACGGGTCGAAATGGCTACCAAGTCAGTGCGGCGGGCCTCAACGGGACTCGCCGTCTGCTTCCCCGTATAACAAGGGCTCGAGTTCAGTCAAGGCGCGACGATAGACCTCGCGCTTGAACTCGATGATCTGCTCGACGGGCGACCAGTACTCGATCCAGCACCAGTCGTCAAACTCGGGTTTGGGGCTGACGTTCAATCTGACCTGCTGCTCGTCGCCCACCAGGCGCAGCAGAAACCATATCTGCTTTTGTCCACGAAACCCCCGGTTACGCGAGTGGCGCAGGTAGCGTTGGGGTATGTCGTAGCGCAGCCAATCACGCGTGCGGCCGATGACCTCGACGTCGTGCGCGCGCAAACCGACCTCTTCCCAAAGCTCCCGATACAGTGCCTGCTGCAAAGTCTCGCGCGGCTTCACGCCACCTTGTGGAAACTGCCAGGCGTCATGGCCACAACGCCGGGCCCAGAGGACTTGATTGCGGCGATTACACAGGATGAAACCAATGTTAGGGCGGTAACCGTCTTTGTCTACCATGTACAGCGGGACCAGCGATAAACTAGACTCACGCTTTTTATTCTTCCATGAACGTGCCGGGACAGCAATGTGCGCCGTTGAGAGCTTGTTTTTGCCCATCCCTTCGTCCTGCGGCAGGGGATTATTGCCGAGACTCCCCGTCACCGTGCAACTTCGCCGCGGGTGGGAATAGTTCACCTTGAGTCTCGCCATCTTTGACATGGATCAGACCCTGCTCGCCGGCGATAGCGATCACGCCTGGGGCGAGTTTCTGGTCGAGCGGAAGTTGGTCGACGGCGAACCCTATAAGCGCGCGAATGATCGGTTCTATGAGGCCTACCGGGCCGGCCGCCTCGATATCGCGCGCTACCTTGCGTTCGTGTTGCGACCGCTGGCGGTGAACGATCCGGCAGCGCTCGAGCGCTGGCGTCAAGAATTCATGCGCGAAAAAGTCCGGCCCATGATTACCCCGGCGGCACGCGAGCTCGTCGGCAGGCATCGCGATGCCGGCGATACCTTGCTCATTATCACCTCGACCATCGATTTCGTTGCGCGCCCGATCGCGACCGAATTCGGGGTGGACCATCTGCTTGCGAGCGAGGGCGAACGGATCGACGGACGCTACACCGGTCGCGTGTCGGGCACACCGTGCTACCGCCACGGCAAGGTCGAACGCCTGCAGGCCTGGGTGCAGGAGCACGCCCAAACCCTGACCCATAGCTGGTGCTACAGCGACTCGCACAATGATCTGCCGCTATTGGAGCTGGCTGACCACCCGGTAGCGGTGAATCCGGACGCGCTCTTGCGCCGACACGCCGAGTCCCGGGGCTGGCAGGTCTTGATGCTTCACTAATGCGCGCCGGCGCAAGGCCACGTCTGCCTTACTTGACGCCTGCGCTGCTGTTGGCGGCACCGCTCAGTGTGGCGCTGGCGCTCTCGATGGGCAGCGTTGAGCTGAGCCCAGTTGACGTTTGGGACACCTTTTTGGGGGGCGGTGACGATGTCGCCCAGACCGTCGTACGCGAGCTGCGCTTGCCGCGGGCGCTGGCTGCCTTTGCCGTCGGCGGCCTGTTAGGCCTGTCGGGCGCGCTGCTGCAAGTGCTGCTGCGCAATCCCTTGGCCGATCCTTATATCCTCGGTGTGTCCGGTGGTGCCGCCGTCGCGGCCTTGATCACCATCCTGCTCGGTCTTGGCGGTGTCTGGCTGCTGGGCAACGCCTTTGCCGGCAGCCTGCTGTCGACTTTCCTGGTGTTCAGCCTCAGTCGAGCGAACGGCGCCTGGACACAGAATAGACTGCTGTTGACCGGGGTGGTGATCGCCGCCGGCTGGGGTGCGGTGATCAGCTTTATCCTGGCGGTGTCTCCGGCGAGCAGCCTGCATAGCATGTTGTTCTGGCTCATGGGCGACTTGAGCTATGCCCGCCACCCGCTCATGGGTATGGCCGTACTGCTCGCCGGCTTGCTAGGGGCGCTCGCACTGGCGCGACCGCTCAACTTGCTCGCCCGCGGCGACCTGGCGGCGGCGGTGCTGGGGGAGCACCCGGCGCGCCTGCGCCTTGCGGTGTATTTCCTTGCCTCATTGCTGACGGCGACAGCGGTCACGCTCGCGGGCAGTGTCGGGTTCGTGGGACTGATCGTGCCGCACGCGCTTCGGCTGGTGAGCGGCTCCGATCATCGCCGCCTGCTGCCGAACACGGTGCTGCTCGGCGGCAGCTTTCTGGTCCTGGCAGACACCGTCGCACGCACGGTGGTGGCGCCGACGCAGCTGCCAGTAGGCGTGCTCACCGCCTTGCTGGGTGTGCCGGTTTTCCTGTTCTTGCTGGCGCACACGCGCAATCCTTGATGAACTTGCGCACGCACAGCCTCGAGATTCAGGTCCCCGGGCGTACGCTCTGCACCGGGCTCGACCTGCAAATCGATCCCGGCCAGAACTGGGCGATTCTGGGCGCCAACGGCAGCGGCAAGACCACCTTGCTGCATACCTTGGCCGGCTTGCGGCCAGCTGCCCGAGGGACGGTAACCCTGGATGGACGCGGCATTGGCAGCTATCCGCACCGCGAACGGGCGAGATATCTGGGCCTACTACTCCAGGACTACGGTGAGGCGTTTCCCGCCAGTGTCATGGAGACAGTGCTGAGTGGTCGGCACCCTTATCTGTCGCGCTGGCAATGGCAAGACGACATCGACGATTTGCGCTTGGCGCAGGCCGCCTTGGGCGCGGTCGGTCTGGTCGGCTTTGCTGAGCGGACGCTCGCCACGCTTTCCGGCGGTGAACGCCGGCGTGTCGAAATTGCGACGCTCCTGGCACAAGACCCGCCTATCTGTCTGCTCGATGAACCGACGAATCATCTCGATCTGCGTCACCAAATTGCAATGCTCGAGCTGCTGACCCAAAGGCGCCGACGCATAGAGGGATTTAACGTGCTGGTGTTGCACGATGTAAATCTAGCCCTGCGATTTTGCAGCCACGCCTTGCTGCTGTTTGGTCGAGGCGAGTGCCTGTACGGTAAAATAGCCGATGTATTGGACGCCGAGAGTCTACAACGGCTTTACAGCTGCCCCATAAGAAAGATCGAGACGGAAGACCAACTGTTCTACATCCCGGCCTGAGCCACACAACCAAAACGGACGCTTTTATGAGACATATACAGTACCCAGGACGCTCGGTGGTCATGAGCACCGGCGGCATGGTCGCCAGCAGTCAGCCGATGGCCACGCAGGTGGGTCTGCGGGTCTTGCAGAACGGTGGCAATGCCCTGGACGCTGCTATTGCCGCTGGCGCCACGCTCTGTGTCACCGAGCCCCAGTCGACAGGCATCGGCGGTGACTGCTTCGTGCTCTATCACGAGGCCAAGTCGGGAAAACTGCATGGACTCAACGGCAGCGGGCGGGCGCCCAAACGGGCAACGCTGCAGGAATACCGGCGTCGCGGCTATGCGGACATGCCCGAGCACGGCATTCACTCAGTGACGGTACCGGGTGCGATCGACGCCTGGCACACGGCGCTGGAGCGCTTCGGCACCCTGAGCCTCGAGGACGCTCTACAGGCGGCTATCCGCTACGCAGAGGACGGTTATGCGGTCTCGCCCGTGGTGGCCAAGGTGTGGAAGCAAAACGAGGAATTTCTGGCACAGTCCCCGGACACGCACCGCAGCTTGCTTGTCGAAGGTCGGGCGCCGGCGGCGGGCACGCGTCATCGCCAACCCGATCTTGCGCGCTCGCTGCGTGCCATCGCCCGTGGCGGCCGCGATGCCTTTTATAAGGGTGACATTGCCGAGCGTATCGTCGCATACAGCCGTGCCAACGATGGTCTGCTGGAACTGGAGGATTTCAGCGCACATCGTTCGCAATGGGTAGAGGCGATTCACACCGATTATCGCGGCTTGCGAATCCATGAGGTCCCGCCTAACGGCCAGGGCATCACCGCCCTGATGATGTTGAACATGCTTGAAAATACCGACCTCGGCGCGATGAAACATCTCAGCGCCGATCACATCTTTACGGTCGCCGAGGCGTTCAGACTCGCCGTCGCCGAGCGCGACCGCTTCGTCGCCGATCCAGACTTCAGCGATATCCCGGTGGCAGCAATGTTGTCGAAGGAGTTTGCGCACAAGCAATACGCCCGCATCGATCGCGCTCGGGCGCTTAGACATCCCGTCGCGTCCGGGTTACCGAATCATCGCGACACCGTCTATCTCAGTGTGGTCGACCGCGAGCGCAATGCCTGCTCGTTTATCAACAGTCTTTATCATCCCTGGGGCAGCGGACTGGTCGCAGGGGATACGGGCATCATGCTGCAAAACCGCGGCGGCGGATTCAACCTGATCGAGGGCCATGCCAACTGCATTGCCCCGGCGAAGCGCCCGCTGCACACCATCATCCCGGCCATGGTCTACCAAGACGAACGGCCAGTGCTTTGCTTCGGCGTGATGGGTGGCGAATATCAGGCGATGGGCCACGCTTATGTGCTGAGCAACTGGGTGGATTTCGACATGGATCTGCAGGAAGCCGTCGATGCGCCGCGCTTTTTGCCGACGGCGGATGTATTAGCGGTGGAGCATCCGATTCCCGACGCGACGCGTCGTGAGCTTGAGCGACGCGGTTATCGCGTCGCTGACGCCGAAAAGCCGTTCGGCGGTGGACAGTGCATCTACATCGACTGGAACGAAGGCGTGCTACAGGCCGCCTCGGATCCGCGTAAAGATGGCTGTGCACTCGGCTACTGATTCATTTATCAGGATTCACGCGTGTCCACCAAAAAAAAATCCACGGGCCTGCGAGTCGCCATCGGAGGCTTGGGCACCGTGGGTACCGCCGTCGCGCAGCGTCTCGACGAGGGTATCGAGGGCCTTACGCTCAGCGCTGTGTCCGCCCGTGATTGTGCCCGTGCCGAGGAGCGCGTAAGCAAATTCCGTCACCGGGTGCCGGTGCTACCACTGGCGGAGCTGGCCGATGTCGCCGATGTCGTCGTCGAATGTGCGCCGGCCGCGGTGTTTGCCGAAGTGGCTGAACCGGCTGTCAGGGGTGGCCGCATTTTCATGCCCATCAGCGTCGGCGCGTTGCTTTCACACTGGCATTTAGTCTCGCTGGCAGCACAATGCGGGGCACGCATTATCGTGCCGAGTGGCGCGCTGTTGGGGCTCGATGCGGTAAGAGCGGCCGCCGAAGGCCAGATCCATTCCGTACACATGGTCACACGCAAGCCGCCGCGCTCACTCGCGGGCTCGCCCTACATCGCGCAACACGGTGTCGATCTCGAGCAGATCGACCGGCCGCTCAAAGTGTTCGAGGGCACGGCGCGGGAAGGAGCCAAGGGGTTCCCGGCCAATGTGAACGTCGCGGCTGCGCTTGGGCTCGCCGGTATTGGCGTGGACGAAACCCATCTAGAAGTCTGGGCGGACCCGACGGTTGACCGCAATACTCACCGCATAACGGTGGAAGCCGACAGCGTGCGCTTCGAGCTGAAGATCGAAAACGTGCCGACGGAGCACAATCCACGCACGGGCAAGCTCGTGGCGCTGAGCGTGATCACCACGCTCAAACGCCTCATCGCCCCGCTTGTGGTCGGGAGCTGATCGCGCGCGGCGAGCAACCCGCTGCGCCCGTCTTGCCCCCGGGAAGTCCTGCACCCCCAGTCAAGCTAGTCAAATCTAAGCGCTTGGGCTAGGCTAGCAGCGCCGCCAAAGGGGGGTGAGCGCGTGTCGCCCCTCCCCCCAGGGGCCAACGTCGACAGATTTCAGCTGGGCGACAACAAGAACTGCCAATACCACGATAGTTCAGGAGGGTTTCAGATGAACAGTTCGCTATGCCTTAAGGCCGTGCTGGCCGTGATCGCGGTTGCGTTTTCACCGCTCGCCCTCGGCGCCGCGAAGGTCCCGTGCAGCACGGCCAAGATGGTCGTGCCGTGGAAGGCGGGCGGTGACACCGACATCGTGTTCCGCCTGGTCACGAACTCGATCAATGCCAGTGGCTTCAAACCCAAGCTGCAGGTCGTCAATATCAGCGGCCAAAGCGGAAATAAGGGGGCCAAGGAAGTCAAAGCGGCGAAAGCCGATGGCTGCACGCTTTTTGCCATGCATGAAAGCCAGATTACCACTTACCTGGCTGGTCGCGTCGAGTTTACCTGGGACGCCTTTACACCGGTCGCCCGCTTGACTTACACGCCTTCCGTTCTCGGTGGCCACAGTGATATTCCTTACAATAATCTTCCGGAAATGGTCGCTTATGCGAAGAAGAACCCGGGCACCATCAAGGTCGGCGTGACCACCGGTTCCACGAGCCAATTCATCAATCTGTTGGTGGAGGATGCAACCGGAACGCAGTTTAAATATGTACCGTACGAGGGCACCCGCGAACGCCTCACGGCACTACTGGCGAAAAACATCGACCTCGGCGAGATGAACATTTTGACCGCCAAGAAATACTTGCAGGAGGGATCGATGAAGGCGCTTGGCATTGCCACTGAAAAGCGCGATCCGATAATGCCCGATTTAAAGACCTTCAAAGAGCAAGGCATCAACGTTGTCTATGGCTTACATCGCGGCGTCATGCTACCGAAGGGCGCAAAGAAGGATGTCGTGAAGCACTTCGAAAAGGCGTTCAAGAAAGCCATGACCGATCCGGCCGTAAAAAAGGCGCTCGACGAGAAGGGTACGTGGATCCTCTATCTGGGAAGCGACGACTACACCAAGTTTCTGAAGCAGTCCTATGCCAATCACGAGAAGCTGGCGATAAAGATCGGCATGTACAAAAAGTAGATTCCCTACTTATCGCCCAACCGGTCCGGTCNNACCGGTCCGGTCGCTGACCGGACCGGTTGTCTCTCAACACCAGCAGGCCCGGGCCGCACCTAAACGGCTCCCATGCAACGCATCAACGCCGACATTGTCATCGCGTTACTTCTGATGCTTGTATGCGCGGTGTTCTTCGCCGAGACCTTCGCTTATCAAAAGGTCCATCTTGCCATTATTGGCTCCAAGTTGTGGCCCCGACTGGTCGTATCGGCGCTGTTCGTGCTGTCAGCGGCGTATCTGGTCCAGTCTTTGCGCCAACACCGCGAGCCGCGGATTGAGGCGTGGTCGTTTAAGCAGTGGCTTGGCAACAACCGCAACATCATCGGCTGCTTCGCGCTCTACGCCTTGTTTCTTTTAAGCCTGCCCTACCTTGGGATGTTGCTCGGCGGTGCCTTGTTCGTGTTCGCCACGCTCACTTTTCTCGGACGCCGCGACCTGCGAAGCCACCTCTGGCATGCACTCATCGCCGTTGCCGCCGTCGGCCTGATGTGGGCCGTATTCACCTACGCCCTCGGGGTCATCCTGCCCGAAGGCGAGATCCTGCCGCGTTAGGAGAGCGGGCGGTGAGACAAGGTCATGTTTTTTGACAATGCGCTGGCCGCCGCTCTAGCGGTCGCCGACCCCTACACGCTGGCACTGATGGCCGTCGGGGTGGCCGCCGGCCTGCTGGCTGGCGCGATCCCGGGGTTCACCATCACCATGGCCGTGATCCTAACCCTGCCGTTTACGTTCGGTATGGACCCCGTCAGGGGCCTCGCGGTCATGATCGGGGTATTCGTCGGCGGACTCTCGGGCGGACTGATGGCGGGTATCCTTACGGGCATTCCCGGTACGCCCTCATCGGTCGCCACGACTTTCGATGGCTTTCCGATGGCCCGCGGCGGGCGCCCGGGGCTCGCGCTCGGCATTGGCGTTTGGTCATCGTTTTGCGGCGGCATGATCAGCGCGGTTTTCTTGATGGTGCTCGCACCCTCGCTGGCACGGATCGCCCTCGAATTCGGTCCCTGGGATTATTTCTCGCTCGTCATCTTCGCTCTCACCATTACTGCCAGCCTGGCGGGCAAGAACCTGCTGAAAGGCGTCATCGCGGGCGCCGTCGGGTTGCTCGTGACCTCCATTGGCGAAGATGAAACGAGCGGCGTCGCACGCTTCACCTTCAATGTCGACGCCCTGGAACAGGGCTTCGATTTTCTGCCGGTGCTCGTGGGCCTGTTCGCATTCAGCCAGTTGCTGAGCGACATTCGCGATACCCGCAAGGCGCAGAAGCCGATGGTCATCGGTGAAGGCACATATATCCGTATTCAGCACTTCACAGCCATCAAGGCGATCAGCGCCCGCTGGGCGACCCTGATTCGCTCCTCACTGATCGGCATTTTCGTCGGTATCCTGCCTGGNNCTCGCCTATGACCAAGCCAAAAAGGCGTCCAAACATCCCGATCAGTTCGGCACGGGTGTCCCCGAAGGCATCATTGCTCCAGAGTCCTCAAACAACGCCGTCGAGGGCGGCGCCTTGATCACGATGATGGCACTCGGCATCCCCGGTGACGTCGTGACGGCGGTGATGCTGGGAGCGCTGCTAATTCACAATATTGCCCCGAGCCCGACGTTTATCAGCACCGAGCCCGTGCTGGCTTACAGCATCATGGTGTCGTTCGTCTTCGGTCTATGTATCATGGTGCTGTTACAAGCCGTGTGTCTGCGCGTTTTTGTACAGGTCACACGCATACCGATGTACCGTCTGGCGACGGTGATCCTGCTTTACTGCGCCATTGGCGTGTTTGCCTTAAACAACATCGTTTTCGATTTGTGGACCTTGTTCTGGTTTGGCTTGCTAGGTTACGCCATGCGCTGTTTCGGTTTTCCGCTCGCACCGATGATCCTCGGCGTGGTACTGGGCGACAACGCGGAAATCAACCTCATTCGCGCGCTTGCGAGCGATAGCGACTTGACACTTTTTGTGACGCGTCCGTGGTCGCTGTTCTTCTTGATGATTGCCGCGTTCTCCGTTGCCTTCCCCTGGTATCAAAGCGCGCGCGGGACCAAGCGTTGGGCGGTGTTTTACCTGCCGGCGGTACCGCTCGTGATGGCCGCACCGCTTTTCATGATGGGCGGCCTGGTAAGGCCCGCCATCGCCATTGGCCTGATCGGCCTCGGTGTCTGGTTGCTTTGGCGGCGTTACCAATCCGGCTGGACCTTGCCCGCGCGCGCTGTCGGTGAGCATGACTTGGAAGTCCGCGAGTCCTGAGCTGACAACGCTTTGGAACACATGTGGCAGACATTGGCTGAAGGAGAGAGGTGCACATGAAGGCCGTATTGCTCGACGGGTTCGGCGGAACCGATGTCCTCAGAATCGGCGAGAGCGATAAGCCATCGCCAGGGCGGGACCAGGTGTTGATCAAGGTAATGGCCACCTCGGTCAACCGCCCGGATATCGTTCAACGCCAGGGCAACTATCGCCAGCCCCCGGGAGAATCCGACATCCTCGGTCTGGAGGTGGCGGGCACGATTGAGGAACTCGGTGCCGGCGTCGAAGGCTGGCACCCCGGCGAGCGCGTCATGTGCCTGGTGGCTGGGGGCGGCTATGCCGAGTACGCCTTGGCCTATGCCAACCACCTCATGCGCATACCGGAGAACATGAGCTTTGAAGAAGCCGCGTGTGTGTGCGAGACCTACATCACTGCCTTTCTCAACATCTTCATGCTCGGTGAGTTGAAAGATGGCGAAGCCGCGCTACTGCACGGCGGCGGCGGCGGCGTCAATACCGCTGCCATTCAACTGTGCAAGGTACTCACACCCACCGCCAAGATTATCGTCACCGCCTCGCCGGCGAAGTCCGAGCGTGTACGTCAACTCGGCGCTGATTGCGTCGTTGATTACACTTCGCAGGATTTCGCTGAAGAGACAATGGCCTTCACTAACGACAGAGGGGTCGATCTCATCCTCGATCACATCGGTGCCCGCTATCTGGCGGCCAACATGAAGGCCTTGGCAGTGGAAGGCAGACTGGTGATCATCGGTGTGATGGGCGGCATCAAGGCCGAGCTGAACCTTGCCCTCATGATGGTCAAGCGCCAGCGCATCATCGGCTCGGTGCTGCGGTCGCGGCCGGTACAACAGAAGGCTGAGATCACTGCTAGATTCAACGACACCGTCGTGCCAAAGCTCGCTGAGCGCACGATCGTTCCGCTCATTCACACGGTGTTGCCGCTCGAGCGCATCGCTGATGCGCATGCGACGATGGAAGCGAGCAAGCATTTCGGGAAGATCGTACTGAAAGTCAGTAGCTAGTTCCGAGTAGCTCGGAGCGAGGAAAAAACCATACTGCCATTCGCGGGCGATCGAGTCCTAGCTATTGGCTACTTGCCAGTCGCTACTGAATTAATGGGCCATCAAGACAGGAATGTCGGCATGCTTCAGCACGTGACTCGTCACACCGCCGAAAAGCAACTGTCTCGCCCGCGCATGCGTGTACCCGCCAATGACGAGTAGATCGGCGCCGAGCGCATGCGACTCTTTCAGCAGCACCTCGCCGACCGAGCGCGAACCCACCTCAAAAATCTTCAGCTCGGCCTTGACCCCGTGCCAGCCCAGGTAGTCGAGTAGCTCACCTGCGCTGGCGGCACGCTTTCGCGCGGCCAGCACGGCGACCGCATCGGCCGCTGTGAGGCAGGCCATGGCTTCGGCAACCGCCCGTGCCGCCTCGGCGCTGCTGTTCCAGCCAATGGTGATACGGCTGGCGACACAGGTGTGGGCTTTCGGCGGCACGATCACGAGCGCTTGCCCTGTTTCGAGCAGGGCGGTCTCCAGCGTCTCCGCCCTTGCCGCACCAGGTGCAGGACGCGGCACGAAAATCAGATCGGACAGTCGGCCGTGGCGCAGCAGGGCCTCACCTGCATGCCCGCTTTCCTCACGCCAGGCGGCCGTTACCGTGTCAGGCGCCGGCGGCTTATCAAGAATCGCCACGTCGTGGTCGCGGCAGAATTGCTCGAACGCGGCCCGCACTTGCTGGGCGTTCTCCGTGCTGCTGCGCTCGGCCGCTTCGATGACCGAACGCTTCATCGAGGCCGACATGCCAAGGGTGGCGTAAGGCAACATTTCGCGTGGATTGGGGCGCACATACAGCACTTCCATGTGCGCCTGGAAACGCCGCGCGCCCGCCAGTGCCGTTTCCAGCACCGCCCGGTTAAGATCATCGCCGTCCAGGGGCACCAGTATCTTTTTTATCATCATCGCCGCACACCTCACACAGTCGCTGTGGGCAGATTACATCGCGCATCCTCGCCCGCGATTGATCTGCGTCAATCAGGCCCGTCTGCCTTCAATCCCACCAGAATTTCGATCGCTGCTGCTCGCATCACGACCTCAAACAGCGCCTTCCTCGCGGGCCTGGCTGATCTCCGCTTCACCGAAGCCGAGCTCCCTCAGGATCTCATCCGTATGTTCCCCGAGCAGTGGCGAGCGTTTGACCTCGGTCGGCGAATCGGAGAGCTTGATCGGGTTGCCGACGGTCAGGTAGGGGCCGCGACTCGGATGATCGACCTCGACCACCGTGCCGGTCTGCCGTAACGACGGCTCATCGGCCAGTTCCTGCATCGACAAAATCGGCCCGCATGGCACATTCAACGGATTAAGCGTTTCCATAACCTCGAACTTCGACTTGGTCATGGTCCACTGCTCGATCAAGGCAAAGCATTGATCGAGCTTCGGCAAACGCGCCTCTGGCGTTGCCCACTCGGGGTCGGTGACAAGCTCTTCGCGCCCGATGACCTTCATCAGCGGCTCCCATCCCTGCGGCTGGATAATCACGTAGATGTAATCGTTGGGACCGCCTGGCGCGCATCTGACCGCCCACCCCGGCTGCCCGCCGCCCGAGGCGTTGCCGGCGCGCGGGACTTCCTGGCCGAATGTCGCGTTCGGATACTGTGGATACTCTTTGAGCGGGCCATGCGCGAGCCGCTGCTGGTCGCGCAACTTGACACGGCACAGGTTCAGCACGCCGTCTTGCATGGCGCAGGTCACACGCTGGCCGCGCCCGGACTTCTCTCTGTGAAACAGCGCCGTCACGATGCCCAAGGCCAGATGCAAGCCAGTGCCAGAATCGCCGATCTGTGCACCCGTCACCATCGGGGGGCCATCGTCAAAGCCGGTTGTGCTTGCCGAGCCGCCGGTACACTGCGCCACGTTCTCGTAGACCTTGCACTCCTGGTAAGGCCCCGGGCCGAAGCCTTTGACCGAGGCATAAATCATGCGCGGGTTTATCTCTTGTATGCGCTCCCAGGTGAAACCCATACGATCGAGCGCGCCCGGCGCAAAGTTCTCCACCATCACGTCGCAGTGCTTGATCAGGGTCGTAAAGATCTGTTTGCCATGCTCACTCTTGGTATTTAAGGTAATGCTACGTTTGTTGTGGTTGAGCATAGTGAAGTACAGGCTGTCGACATCGGGGATGTCGCGCAACTGGCCCCGCGTAGCATCGCCGACGCCGGGACGTTCCACCTTGATCACGTCGGCGCCGAACCAGGCCAGTAGCTGCGTGCAGGTCGGCCCGGACTGCACGTGCGTCATGTCCAGAATACGGACACCTTCCAACGCTTTTGCCATCTTTCTCCTCGCGGTGTATCGCTGCGGCTAGATCAAAACGAACGGAGCCTGTCGGCTCCGTTCGCGATCGTTTGCGGTGGACTACTTGTACATGGTTTGGTTTTTCGTCCCCGGCGCCCAGACATCGATGTCGACCCAGATATTGATGAGCGCTGGTTTCCCCGCCGCCACCGCTTCGCGTCCACGCTCCAGTGCCGGACGGATCTGCGCAGGCTCTCTGACTTCCTCGCCATATCCACCCAGCATCTCGGCGAATTTCGAGTAGTGCACATCGCCGAGACGGTTTCCGACTTCGCCCCGCTCGGCGCCATATTTGATAATCTGGCCACAGCGGATCTGGTTCATCGCCGAGTTGTTGCCGATCACGCCGAGGAACGGCAAGTTGAAACGCACGCAGGTCTCGAAATCCCAACCGGTCAACGAGAACGTGCCGTCGCCGAAGTAACAAAGCACTTCTTTCTCCGGATGCGCGAACTTCGCCGCCATCGCAAACGGCGTCCCCACACCGAGCGTACCGAGCGGGCCGGGGTCCATCCAGTGCCCCGGCCGGCGCGGCTGCACCGCCTGCGCCGTGATGGTCACGACGTCGCCGCCATCGCCGATGTAAATCGTGTCTTCGGTCAGGAACTCGTTCAACTCATACGCGACCCGGTAAGGATTGATGGGCACCGCTTCCGACTTGAACTCGGGTAATAGCTTTTCATAGGCCACCTTCTCGGCCGCCCGCAGTTCCTCCAGCCATGGCTCGCGCTTTTTGCCACCGTTGCCGATACGTCCGCTCGCGGCTTGCGTCACCGCAGCCAGGATACGCCCGCAATCACCGACGAGCCCCAGCGACACGTCACGGTTCTTGCCGACGGTACGATAATCGAGATCGATCTGCACCACTGTCGCATCAGCACGTAAGCGCTTGCCATAACCCATGCGGAAATCGAATGGTGTGCCGACGATAACGATGACATCGGCCTTGTCAAAGGCCAAGCGGCGAGTGCGGTGCAGATGATGCGGATGGCCGGGCGGCAAGGTGCCGCGGCCGGCGCCATTCATGTAGGCCGGGATGTTGAAGGTGCGTACGAATTCTTCGGCCTCCTGGTAAGCGCGGCAAGTGGCCACCTGCGTGCCAAGTAATACACAGGGTCGCTCGGACTTGATCAGAATATCGGCTAGCTTCTCGATATCGTCGGGATCGGCAAGGGTCTTGGTGGAGGCCCGGTAGCGGCCTGCCTGCGGAAAACGTACCTTGCTGACATCCACCTTGGTGTCTAGCACGTCGCGGGGAATCTCGAGAAACGCTGGACCTGGCGCACCGTTATAGCACTCGCGAAAAGCCATGCTGACCATGTCCGGAATGCGTTCTGTCGTCTGGACTTGCGTCGCGAACTTGCTGATCGGCGCCATCATGTCGACGTGCGGGAGATTTTGCAGCCCACCCATCATGTGCTGCGACAGCGCGCTCTGCCCGCCAATCAACAGGAAGGGGCTCTCGGCGCGAAACGCATTGGCCACGCCGGTAACGGCATCGGTCGTGCCCGGGCCCGCAGTGACCACGGCACAACCCGGTTTACCCGTCATGCGCGCGTAGCCATCGGCCGCATGCGCGGCGACTTGCTCGTGGCGCACGTCGATGATCTTGATGCCCTCATCCAGGCAGCCGTCGTAAATATCGATGATATGGCCGCCACAGAGGGTGAAAATGACATCGATGCCTTCGTTCTTCAGCGCCTTGGCCACCAGGTGCCCGCCAGAAATCTTTTCTGCTTGCACGCTGTTTTCGTGCGCCTGCTTTGCCGGTTCAGCCATACCAGTCCTCCAGGTGTAAAAAGTTTAATATTTTCAATTACTTACTTCGGGTGGGCGATCCAGATAGTGTACGTGTTGGTTCACATGTGCCGCCAGCTCAAGCGTGTGCTCACGCACGCGCTGCTCGGCAAGTTGCGTGTCACGCGCCTCGAGCGCTTCGATGATGTTCATATGATCGATAATCGACCGGCGCGCCCGATCCTGCTGCGATATCGTGCGCATCCGGATCCAGCGCATGTGCAACAGCAGGTTCTCCGCCATCTGGTTCAGCAACTCGCAGTGACTCATGCGCAGAATGGCCTGATGAAATCGGATGTTAGCCTCCGAGTACTCATCGATGTTGGCCTGCACCTGATTGTTCTCGAACGTGGCAAACATGCTGCGCAGGGTGGCGATCTCCTCGTCACGTGCATGCTGGGTAATCAACCGGGCAGCCATGCCTTCAAGCGCCGCCCACACCGTGATCATTTCCAGCACCTGCTGCTTGGTCTTGCGCACCACGAACACGCCCTTGCGTGGCACCGTGCGCACGAAGCCCTCCTGCTCGAGGCGGGCGATGGCTTCGCGGATCGGCGTGCGACTGACACCCAGATCCTTGGAAAGTTGACGCTTGTCCAAGCGAGGCTCATCCGGGTGAGCGTACACGTTCATCGACACGATGGCTCGTTTCAAGGCGTCGTAGATCTTGTCCTTGAGGACAAAGTCGACATTGATGGGTTGGACCTCGAGCTTTGCAATCCCCATGTGCCACGTCCGTGGAGTCTCTCAGAGGCTGGCTCCGGTATCTTGTATACGGTATACCAAAAGACCGCGCGGGCGCAACTCGACCCGCGATCGCGAGGTATGTCAGTGCTGGCCATAGACGCTCAAGCGTCGCCCTCGCCCCTGATGCGTTCGAGGCGGCGGCCCAAACCGACGACGAACCGAATTAGGTTGTGCGCGACTATGATGCCCGGCGGGCGAATGCAGTCTTGGCAGCTTTGATCAACGGCATGAAGAGCAGCAAAAGCGCCGCCGCCGTAATCGCCGCCGCGATCGGCCGCTCGACGAAGATCATCGGTGAGCCGCCCGAGATAATCAGCGACTGGCGCAGCGAAGACTCCGCCAACTCGCCGAGGACGATGGCGAGCACCGCCGGCGCCATCGGGTAGTCCAGCTTGCGCATCAAATAACCCACGACGCCGAAGATGAACATCAGCCAGACATCATGCATGTCCTGCGTCGGTGCGTAACCGCCCACTACGCACAAGATAAAAATGAGCGGTGCCAGGATGGTAAACGGCAGTTTCAGAACCCAAATGAAGGCCGGTATGAGAGCAATATTGAGCAATAACGAGAACAGGTTCGCCGCATACAAGCTGGCAATCAGGCCCCACACGAACTCGGTCTGGTCCACAAACATTCGCGGACCGGGTTCAAGCCCCCAGATGGCCATACCTCCCAGCAAAATCGCCGTCGTCGGCGAACCGGGAATTCCGAGCGTCATCATCGGCAACATCGAGCCCGTGCTCGCCGCATTGTTAGCCGCCTCCGGTGCCGCCACACCTTCGGGGGTGCCTTTACCGAAGCGCTCGGGATGCTTGGAAATCGTCTTGGCCACACCGTAGGCCATTAAGGAACCGGGGGTGGCGCCGGCGGCGGGCAAAATTCCGACGAAGTAACCGAGGAAAGAGCCCATCAAGGTTGCATTGAGCGTTTCCTTGATGCGTTTGAACCCATCCAGCAGGCGTTTGAATGAAAGTGTGGCTTGGCTGATTTTCATCTTGCCGCGCGAGACCTCGATGTTCCATAGCATCTCGCCGATACCGTAGATACCGATGGCGAGTACCAGAAAATTGATCCCGTGCAGAAATCCCGGGATGTCGCCAAACACCAGGCGCGGGCGGCCGCTGACAATATCAAAGCCGACGGCGCTGAACACGAATCCGATGAAGATCGAAAAGAACGTCTTCGGAATATCGTCACCGCCGAGGCCAATAAAGGTGGCAAAGGCAAGCAGCATCAAGGCAAATTCTTCCGGTGCCCCGAAGGCGAGCGCCACCTTCGCCAGCGGCGGCGCAAAGCCGGTGAACAGCACGACGGAGATCGTTCCGCCGATAAAAGACGCCGTTGCCGCCACGATCAACGCGCGGTCGGCCAGGCCCTGTAGTGCCATCGGGCGCCCATCGAAGGTGGTGGCGACGGCGGTCGATGCGCCGGGAATGCCTAACATGATCGAGCTCACCGCGCCGCCGTACATGGCGCCGTAATAGATCGCCGCGAGAAAGATGATGGCGCCGGTGGGCGGCACGATAAAAGTCATCGGCAACAGGATCGCCACGCCATTTACCGACCCCAGTCCCGGCATGGCGCCGATGAACAGACCCAGCGCGCAGCCAACAATGATCAGCGTCAGATTGAGCGGCTGTAACGCAATGAAGAAGCCTTCCGTCAGGTGGGTCAGAATCTCCATCATGACTCACGCCTCAACGACACAATAATCCCTCCTGCACGAACTCCGCACCTGGCGATCACACGCGGTAGACAAGGAGCGGCTACCGCGCACTGAAAGTTCAGAACATAAACCTGTAGATTGGATAGAAAAGCGGTTCCGTGTAACCCTTCGGCAACGTTATGCGCAAGGCATACTCGAAGAACACGAACATAACAATCGGTGTCAGCGCAGCGAAAGGCACCACCATCTTCCACGGGTGACGACCGACAAAACGCATGTAAAACACGAGGAACAAGGGCACAGACCCAAAGACGCCGACGATGTGGATCATACCGATCATCCCGGCGAGCGCGCCGGCCCCGATCGCGAATAGCTTCACGGCGTGCATGTCCATGTACGGCTCGGTGGAGCGCGACGGCGGGCTTGCCCGTAAAAACCAGCGCACGATGATCGCCACACAGCAGACCAACATGCCTGCCGAGAGCCAAAACGGAAACGCCCCACCGCCTGGACCCTCTCCCGGGATCCAGCCGATGGGGAGTTCCGCGCTCTTCCACATCAGGTAGACGGAGAAGATCGTCATAACGATGGCCATGATCAACTCTGCGCGTCGCACGGCCGCGATCTCCTCCCCCTGATGTTTGCCCTTGTTATTAAGCTAACCGGACTAGATTTCGCCGATATCCTTCAGGATCTTGGCATGCACTTTCTTCTCGTTCTTCCAGTAGCTCATGAGCGCCTTGCCACTTAGGAATTCACCCTGCAGGCTCTTTTTCTTCATATAGTCCTGCCACTCCTGCGTGTTGTACACCTTCTGGAAGAGTTCCTGGTAATACTTCTGCGCATTCTTGCTCATGCCCGGCGCGCCGACCACACTGCGCTGCATGAAATACGACATGTTCTTCTTACCGAGCTCTTCGAACGTAGGCGCATCCGGGAACAGCGGGAGTCGTTTGGGTGTAAACGCGGCAATCGGTACAGTCTGGCCGGCTTCGAAGAAACCGAGCTGCTCCGACGGGTTGTTCACCGTCGAGTCGGCGTGCTTGCCGGCGAGCTCCTTGGCCACACGGCCGCCCCCTTTGAACGGCACGTATTTCATGTTGAGGCCGTAAGCCGAGTTGAGGAAGCTCGTCAACAGCTGGTCTTCCTGGCCCTTGCCGGTGCCCGCCATGATCCAGTTGCTGCCCTTGGCCTTGGCAGCCTTGACGAAGTCATCGACGTTCTTGATGCCGCTGTCCTTGTGAACCCACAGCAGGAAGGTGTCCTCAGCCATGCGGCCAATGGGTGCGAACTTCGTGATATCGACTTGCAGATCCGGCTGGCGCAGCGGCGTGGTGTAGAAGCTGTTCAGCGTCACCATGATCGTGTGATCGCGGTCTACACCTGAGCGGCTTTTCAGATAGATCAGCGACTCGGCGCCGGAACCCCCTGGCTTATTGATGGGAATGA
>JABAOH010099056.1_pt1 | contig 39315 bp, 31 predicted proteins | sample 7062181 | NCBI WGS metagenome assembly JABAOH01 (sample SAMN14538630, study PRJNA623070) | marine sediment metagenome | biome: marine biome [ENVO:00000428]; feature: marine pelagic biome [ENVO:01000023]; material: deep marine sediment [ENVO:00002113]; isolation source: pool of 5 deep marine... | reverse complement strand
TGAAGATCCGCTGGAAATCCCAATAGTTCGCGTGCGGCCTCAGGCTCATAGATCGTAGCGGGGCAGGATCCGATACCCAATTCCCATGCAGCCAACTGCATGTATGCAGCGGACTGTCCCGCGTCAAACATGATGGACCAGCGTTGAGATGGTTCTGGTGTGAGAATCGCGATGCCAAGCGGGGCACCAGCTAGATGTGCTGCGTTAGTTCCTAATTTCGAAAGTGACGTGAGTATTTCTAGGTCGGTAATGGCGATGAACTGCCATGGCTGGCTGTTCTTAGCTGATTGTGCCCTTCGCCCCGCATTCAAGATGATCTGAACGTGGTTGTCTGGAATAGGTCTTGGGTCAAACTCGCGCACTGCGCGTTTCATACGTATCGCATCTGAGACGTCCATTTCTTCTTGTGCCTCCTGTGATTCTGCTCTCTTTCTACTGGGATTTGATTCTAAGGGCATTGAATTGATTATGCTCCTGAAGGAGATTCATTCCATTGGTGTTTTCCTTCACAATCATCATATGGAACACAAGGTGAATTTGTTAGTCTCGTGAATGAATAGCTCTGCGAGGATTTCACATGGACTAAAGTCGAGTGAGGGATTTTCCATATCACCTTATCAAGTGCACGTGCATCCAAGCTCAAGGTTTGTGGGATGAGGCTCGAAAGGCAACCACCCTTCCGGTGATCCGGTAGGGTGGTTCGTAGATTGACTTTTAGCAATGCTGTATCAGTCGACGCAAAAAGTTGAATACATCAAGTCGTTAGGGATTCGAAGTTTGTGTCCGATAACTTCTTTACAAGATCTGCTTGAGCTTCGCACCAAATATCGTGAACGCGACAATCATCTCCAAAAGGACATGAGTTAGGATCGGTAACACAATCGTTGAGCGTAATGGGGCCGTCGATCGCTTCGACAACTTCCAGGAGTGTAATCTCACTCGGATCACGGGCTAGCGAGACGCCACCTCGTGCACCACGAGAAGTCTGTACAATGCCTGCTACCGATAGTTGAGAGACGATCTTTGCCAGGAATGACGGAGGAATATTCTGCTCACTTGCGATTTGACTTGTAGGGGCTCTATTACCGTTTTCAAGCTCAGTCAGGTGAAGCACTGCTCTAACAGCATAGTCAGCTTGCCGTGTTATTTGCATGATACCTCCTGCGAAATTCGGATTACTCGGAATTCGTAGGTCAATGTTGTCCGCTTTGTCAAAATTCTACTGCACAGTGGGTGAAATGAGCAAGTGAGTACTGTCATAGTGGCTGCATGACCTTTTACGAGGTGGGGTGTTGTCTCTAAATAAGAGCATGGTATGATTGCCCCATCTGCAAAATTCTAGGTGGTTCAATCAGGTTGAATTTCGTATTTTCATCCTGGTTGGATGTGATTGCCTGGGGAGGTTTCATGAAAAAAATCACCGTGGTTGGCGTTGGATACGTCGGCTTGGTTACAGGGGCTTGTTTTGCTGACCTCGGCAACCGGGTTGTCGCTCTGGATATCGAAGAGTGGAAGATCGAGGGCTTGAAGAAGGGCATCATGCCTATCTTTGAACCCGGTTTGGAGGAGATGGTCAATCGTAATTTAGAAGCAGGTCGATTGAGTTTCACCACCTCTTATAAAGATGCAGTGCAAGGTGCTGAATTTGTTTTCATTGCAGTAGGGACACCTTCAGGCGTGGATGGTGAGGCGGACTTGAAGTTCGTTCGTGCTGCATCGATATCCATCGCAGAAGTTATGGATTCCCCGCTCATCGTCGTCAACAAGTCGACTGTGCCCGTTGGGACGGGTGACTGGGTGGCAGATATCATCCATTCACATCAAAAAGAACCCATTCCATTCTCGGTTGTATCATGCCCTGAGTTTTTAAGAGAGGGTGCAGCCATTTCGGACTTCATGAATCCTGCTCGAATCGTTCTCGGCTCATTGGATGCAGAAGCAGCCGATCGAGTTGCGCGACTTCATCTTCCATTACGCTGTCCCATTGTCGTATGCGATTTGCGAACAGCAGAGATGATCAAGTACGCGTCAAATGCTATCCTGGCGACGAAAATCTCCTTTATCAACGAGATCGCGAACATCTGTGAAGCGTTGGGGGCGGATGTCAAGGAGGTCGCAGCGGGGATGGGGTATGATCCGCGCATTGGTCCGCAATTCTTAGATGCAGGATTAGGTTTTGGCGGTTCGTGCTTCCCTAAAGATGTCAAAGCCTTGGCGTTCATGGCTGCGGAGAAGGGGCGTCATCCTCAGTTACTTCAAGCGGTCCTTGACATTAACGCTGATCGCAGGCGTCAGATCGTCGAGAAGACGAGGGAACTTCTTGGAGAATTGGAAGGAAAAGTAATTGGTCTACTGGGTTTGACATTCAAACCGAACACAGACGATTTGCGTGATGCACCTGCATTAGAGGTTGCTCAACGGCTAATCAATAACGGCGCACATGTCAGGGCGTACGATCCTGTTGGGATGGAAAGAGCGGCTGTGATCATGCCGGAGATTGACATGGCGGAGGACGTCTATGCATTGGCTGAGGGATGCGACGCGATCGTCGTCTGCACGGAGTGGAATGAGTTTATGCAGATTGATCTTGCTCGTTTGAAGGTGGCTCTTCGAACTCCAATTATGGTTGATGGCAGGAATATTTATGACCCGAAGAAAATGTTCGATTTAGGCTTTCAATACGTCGGTATAGGCCGGGGGTACGATAAAGATGGTCAACTAGCAGAGAACCATGATTTTGCGGAGGAAAAAGCAGCCGGAGGAGTTAGAGAGTAATGAGTGATGAAATGTCAAGCGGCAGGATCCTGAAAACGAGATTGAGAAATGGATTGGAGGTTCGACTTAAGGAAATCCACACTACACCAATAATCAGCTGCTGGGTATGGTATCGAGTGGGCTCGCGTAATGAGAGGGCAGGATACACCGGCATTTCCCACTGGGTGGAACACATGCAGTTCAAGGGCACTCCATCATTCCCAGGTGGAGCGCTGGATCGTGTAATTCCTCGAGTTGGTGGAACAAGTCCCAATGCATTCACATGGTTGGATTACACAGCGTATTTTGTGACCATGCCAGCCGATCAAATTGGACTTGCGATGGAAATCGAGGCGGATCGGATGGTCAACAGTCTTTTTGATCCCAAAGAGGTTGAATCCGAACGCACTGTCATTATTTCTGAACGTGAAGGTGATGAGAATGAACCTACATTTAGGCTAGCTGAAGAAGTTCGAGCAGCAGCATTTCGAGTACATTCTTATCATCATCAGATCATTGGCGATAAAACTGACCTGGAAAGAATGTCGAGGGAGGATCTCTACAATCACTACCGCCATTACTACGTTTCTGGGAACGCAATATTGGCCATGGCAGGTGATTTCCGTACCTCGACCATGATTAAACGGATCCGTAATTTCTTTAGCGAGCTCCCAACTACTCCAAAGCCCGAATTCATGTCTCGGCCAGAACCACCTCAACAAGGGGAGCGGCGAGTAGAGGTGGAAGGTCCTGGGGAAACTCCATTCTTGGAAATTGCTTATCGTGCACCACAGGGCACTCATCCGGATTTCATACCTTTACGAGTGATGGATAGCGTATTGTCTGGTCCATCAAGCCTCAATATTTTCGGAAGCGGTATTTCCAATAAAACCTCTCGCCTTTATCGAAGGTTGGTTGAAGGTGAGTTGGCTGCATCGGTTGTAGGAGGTTTAGCAGCAACCATAGATCCTTTTCTTTACACCTTCCGTATCACCGTAAGACCCGAAAGAGATCCGGAAGAGGTCCTTGCAGCTTTTGACGAAGAGATTACTCGTTTGGTGGAAAGTGCAGTCAGACCCGAGGAAATTGCCAAGGCGATAAAGCAAGCAAGAGCTCTTTTCGCATACGGAAGTGAAAGTATCACAAATCAAGCATTCTGGTTAGGTTATTCGGAGATCTTTGCGGACTATTCTTGGTTCGAAAACTATTTAGATCGGATTGCTGAGGTAACTGCAGATCAGGTTCTGGAGGTTGCTCGTAAGTACTTTAGTACATCGAGTCGCGTTATTGGCACATACCGACCTATGAATATGAATGGGAGGTCTAATGACTGAGAAGAAGGCAGTACTGCCCAAATTAGACCCCCAAAGCCTTCCCGGTCCAGAAACCATCCTGCGTGAGGAATTAGATAACGGGATTATGATCTTATCGCGTGAGAACTTTGCTAGTCCTTCAGTGGTTATTTCTGGATTTCTCGTTAGCGGTTCCATTCTTGAGAGCCCTGATCAGGCGGGTCTTGCCGATCTGACAGTCGCATCATTGATGATGGGAACGAGGAATCAGGACTTTCAAGCGATCTATGAGCGAATCGAGTCTATAGGGGCTAGCTTATCCATAGGTGCAGCAAAACACAGCTCACCTTTCTTCAGTAAAGGACTTGCCGAAGATCTCGATGTCCTTTTGGATACATTGAATGATGTTCTACGAAACCCGATTTTCCCCATATCCCAGGTCGAGCGATTGAAGGCTGAAAAGCTTACGTCTCTAGCAATCCGGGATCAAAGTACGAGCGCTCGTGCACATTTGGCCTTTAACGAATTAACATATCCTGGTCATCCATACAGCGTACCCACAGAGGGATCGATGGAGACTGTATCGGGTCTTCAAGTCGAAGATCTTCAAAAGTTCCATCGGAATAATATCGGACCAAAAGGCATGGTCATTTCCGTCGTAGGCGCAGTGCGTTCAAAGGATGCAGTGAGTGCAGTCAAGGAAGTGTTTGCCGATTGGGCCAATCCCAACCAACCATCTCCAAAAGAGATTTCACCAGCAAATCAACCTAAAGGGGTGAAGCGTGTAAGGGTTGATTTAGAGGGAAAAGTTCAAAACGACATCGTGCTCGGTGCACCAGGACCGAGTCGCTATGATCCGGATTATCTGGCTGCAGCTATTGGCAACAGCATTCTCGGCCGATTCGGGATGTATGGGCGCCTCGGTGATCGTGTGAGGAAATCTGCTGGGCTGGCTTATTATGCATACAGTTCAGTCTTGGGTGGACAAGGCCCAGGAGCATGGCAGTTTGTAGTTGGGGTTAACCCCGTTAATGTCGAGCAGGCGATCGACTTGATCCGGGATGAAATTCGGAAATTCGTCACTAAGCCGGTTACGAACCAGGAGCTAAGTGATAATCAAGCCAATTTCATCGGCAGACTTCCATTACAGCTTGAGTCAAATGAGGGGGTTTCTGGCGCTATAATTCATACCGAGAGATATTCTCTAGGGTTAGATTACTATCAACGCTATCCATCTCTGATCACGTCCATCACGCGTGACCAGATTCTCCAAACAGCAAAACGTTTCTTGGATCCTGATAAACTCGTCATTGCAATCGCAGGTCCTGGAGAGGTTACGAACGAAACATGATCTATTCCGGTATTGACATCATTGAGGTCGATCGGATTGACCAGGCTATTCTAAGACATGGACAGCGATTTTTCGATCGTTTCTTTACTGCACAAGAGATCATCGATGCAGGTGGGCGAACACCCGCACTTGCAGCTCGCTTTGCAGTAAAGGAGGCTGTAGCTAAGGCGTTGGGTACAGGAATTGGTGATGTCTCATGGAAGGAGATCGAGGTATGTCAGGAGTCGAACCGGAAACCAAAGTTGAAGCTTTATGGACGGGCGAACGACCTTGCCGCAGAAATGGAGATCGAGTCCTGGTCTATTAGCATAAGCCACACTCGTTATCATGCTGTCGCCGTCGCATTTGGTGTAGCTGGAGTCCCAATCGAACGATTGAACTTGAAAGGTAAAGAATGACCTCAGGAGTTGCACAGGTTGGTCAAATTGTGGAAGGTGCTCAGGAGGTCACATTGGAACGTAGTGCTGCACATCTTGGTAGTGGGACTGTTAGTGTTTACGCGACCCCTTCTATGGTACTTTTCATCGAGCAAGTTTGTCGTTCGATGATTGATGATGCTCTTCCTGAAGGACAAGTTACTGTCGGTGTACAAATCAATCTGCACCATCTCGCGCCCACCCCTGTCGGTGATACTGTGGAGCTGCGAGCGGAAGTCGTCGCGGTGGATGGGAATGTAATCGATTTTGAAGTTGAAGTTTGGGATTCAACTGAGGTTGTGGGCAAAGCTACGCATCGTCGAGTCATTATCGATGTCGGCCGCTTCATTCGCCGGGTTGAGGGTAAGACACCTGTTACTTCAACGTAAGTTCTTTGACGGAACAGGTCCTACATGGTATACTCTTGAACTACTCCCGCCAAGAGTCTGGCGGGAGAAATTCTGCCCCGACAGGGGCTATCACACACGTCTCCAGACTTGACTGGGCGTGCCGCTGGGCCGAGCGGCTCCAGTCAGGAATGAAGGAGTCGGAGGTCTAACGCTTAGGAGGGACCCATGGCCAATGTTAGTATGAAATCACTCCTGGAGACAGGAGTCCACTTTGGGCATCGCACCCAAAAGTGGAACCCCCGCATGAAGCCGTACATCTTCACAGAGAGGAACGGCATCCACATTCTGGATCTTCAACAAACTTTAGAAGCATTGGAAATCGCATTCGCCCTTGTCCGCGACAAAATGGCTGATGGCGGTACCATCCTCTTTGTCGGTACGAAGCGGCAAGCACAAGAGACCATCGAGTTAGAGGCTACACGGTGCGGTATGCCTTACGTAAACTCTCGCTGGTTGGGAGGAACGCTCACGAACTGGCGGACCATACGTAGCCGTATCACGGAGCTGGAAAATCTCGAGAAACGTCGGGATGAAGGTGAATTCGAGCTCTTGACGAAAAAAGAAGCGCTCAACATGACTCGGAAGATTGATCGCTTGGAAGAGCGGTTGGGTGGGATTCGGGAAATGAAGGGCTTACCGAACCTCGTATTCGTTGTCGATGTGCGCCGTGAGGAAACAGCGGTCCACGAGGCGAACCTGCTTGAAATCCCGGTCATTGCATTGGTGGATACAAACTGCGATCCCAGTGGAGTTGACTACGTTATCCCATCGAATGACGATGCTATCCGGGCAATCAAACTGCTGACTTCAATGGTTGCTAACGCCGTTCTGGAGGGGAAAGCTCTTCGCAAAGACCTCGAGGAAGAAGCTGCGGAAGTGGCCATTGGCGAAGTGGCTGAGGTCGAAGCGATTGAGATGACCGACGAAGAGCTTCTTGGTGAAGCAACGCTGGCCAAACTGCAATCCGGCGAATATGATGAGGCCAGAAGAGCTATAGAAACTGAAGAGGCTCTTGAAGAGGCAGTTGAAGAAATCGAAGTGGAAGAAGAAGAGCCTGTCGAAGTTATCGACGTTGAAGGTGAAGCGGAATTGGTAGAAGGTGAGGAAACTGAAGAAGTTGAGGAAATTGAAGAAGAAGTCGATGTTGAAGAATCAGCTGACGAAGATCCCGAGGCTCCCACAGCAGAAGAAACTGAGACCCAGGAAGAGGAAGAATGACGATCTCAACGGCGCAAATAAAAGAGCTCCGTGAGAAAACCGGGGCAGGGGTACTCGATTGCCGTGAAGCACTTGAGAAAAGTGGGGGCGACCTCGAAGGAGCAATGAAAATCCTCCGGGAAAAGGGTTTGGCCGCGGCTGCGAAGCGAGCAGGTAGAGAAACCCATAGTGGTCTGCTTGATCTTTACAGTCACGGTGAAGGTAGAGTTGGGGTCATGGTAGAGGTTAATTGTGAGACTGATTTTGTGGCTAGAACCGAGGAGTTTCGGACATTTGCACATGAAATTTCACTGCAGATCGCTGCCAACAACCCACAATATCTGACTAAAGAAGATGTTCCTGAAGATGTGATTGCTGAGAAGAGTGAGGACGCTCGGAATCAGGCGATCCATGAAGGAAAACCAGAGAACGTCATCGATAGAATTGTTGATGGTCGTCTGCAGAAGTTCTATGAAGATCAATGCCTACTGCTACAGCCATACGTTAGAGATGACTCACTGACAGTGGAAGAACTCCTTACAGAGACGATTGCTAAGATTGGAGAAAATATCACCATCCGGCGATTTGTCCGATGGGAAATGGGCGAAGTCGAGGAATGATTATTCGGGCCAACCATGAGTTGGCCCGATTGTTTCATAGCGAACATTGCCAGGGAGGGCGAAACGAGGGACTTATGAAAGAACCTGTCTATCATCGTATACTGCTCAAATTAGGTGGCGAAGCTATTGCCGGTCCCGGTGGCTTTGGAATTGATCCAAAACAGGCGCAGGAGGTAGCTGCTAATGTTCAAAAGGTCCGTGACAATGGTGTTCAAGTAGCGATTGTGATTGGCGCTGGAAACCTTTGGCGCGGCCAGGATGGAATTGAGCAAGGCATGGAACGGGCAACAGCTGATTATATGGGTATGCTTGGAACTGTGATGAATTCACTTGCTTTGATGGATGCTCATGAGCAGTTGGGTATCATAACCCGCGTCATGTCCTCGATCGAAATGCGAGCAGTAGCAGAACCCTATATTCGTCGACGGGCCATCCGGCATCTCGAGAAAGATCGCGTAGTCATCTTGGGTGGCGGAACCGGCAATCCATACTTCTCGACGGATACAGCGGCCGCACTTCGAGCGATGGAGATTGAAGCAGATATTCTTATCAAGGCTACCAAGGTCGATGGTGTATACGATCGTGACCCTGAGAAGGATGAGAATGCCCAGAAGTTTGATAAACTCTCCCACATCGAAGCACTCAACCGACGTCTACAAGTTATGGACAGTACTGCGATCTCTCTCTGTATGGACAATGAACTTCCAATCTTAGTCCTGAATATGTGGGAACCGGAGAGCATGGTTCAGGCTGTAAAGGGTGAGACAGTAGGAACGATCATAACCACGTAATCCTGCGTGGCACACTCGCTCGGCTGACATCGCAAAAAACCCGATTTTGAATTATCCTATATAGGTATAAACCGATTGATCATCCCACACAGAGGAGTGGTCTTATGGTCAACGAAATCCTATCCGAGGCTGAAGGTCGAATGCAAGGAGCTGTTCGATCCCTTGAAGAGGACCTTGCGGCTATTCGCACAGGTCGGGCATCACCTGCATTAGTTGAGAAATTGCAGATCGATTACTACGGCACTCCAACACCCCTTGTCCAGTTGGCCACAATTTCCGCACCAGAACCCCGATTGTTGATCATTCGACCTTTCGATCCGGCTAGCATTCGGGAGATCGAGCGGGCAATTCTAGCTTCGGATTTAGGATTAACTCCTAATAATGATGGAAAGATGATTCGGTTGAACATACCTCCGCTGACTGAAGAGCGCCGTCACGAACTCGTTAGGATCGTGCGTAACAGAGCGGAGGAGGCGCGGGTAGCCGTTCGAAACGTTCGACGAGACACTCATAATGACTTACGTGACTTCGAAAGGGAAAAAGTATTCTCAGAGGATGAGCTTAGAAGAGGTGAAGACGAACTGCAGAAGCTGACAGACCATTATATTGAACAAATCAATGAAGTCTGCCAACGAAAAGAGAATGAGATTCTTGAAGTCTAGCAATAAGATTCCAAAGTGACCGTGAAGAAGAAAGATATTAAGCTTCCAGATGGAGTTCCAAACCATGTCGCCATTATCATGGATGGTAATGGCCGATGGGCGCGTAAACGCGGTCTGCCACGTCTGGCGGGACATCGAGCTGGTGTTGAAAACTTGCGCCGTATTCTCGAGGCGTGCGTAGAATTCGGCATCAAGTATCTCACCATATATGCGTTCTCAACAGAAAATTGGCGTCGTCCGATCGAGGAAGTTCGTGGGCTGATGAACATCCTTGAGGATGTAATCGATCGCGAACTTGAGGAATTGCATAAGAATGGAGTTCAGTTAAGGCATATTGGTCAACTCGATAGGTTGAGTCCAGAACTTCAAGAGAAGGTTCATCATGCGATTGAACTCACGCGAGATAACGATCGGCTGGTATTGAATGTGGCTTGGAATTACGGTGGACGGGATGAAATTGTTCATGCTATCAAGGGCATTATTGAGGATGGCATCTCTCCAAACGAAGTTACTGAGGAACTTGTCAGTCAATATCTGTACACTGCAAATTGCCCTGACCCAGATCTGATCATCCGCACCTCTGGAGAGTTGAGGGTAAGTAACTTTTTGATCTGGCAGGGCGCATACTCTGAGTGGTTCGTATCGCCGATCCTTTGGCCGGATTTCGGTCGAGAGGAATTGCTGAAAGCACTGTACGTGTATGCGGGCAGAGAGAGGCGATTTGGCCGCGTCCCAGATCCTATCTGACTCCAATAAAATGCTCCGCCAACGTGTCGTCATTGCCATCTTGCTGGTCCCATTGATTCTTTGGGTGATTGTGGATGGCGGCTGGTTTTTTGCTGGTGCGATTGCGTTAGCCCTTGCGATTGCTTCAGTCGAATTCGGCCAACTTTTCAAACAAAACGGTCTCCGACCGGCGATTCCTCTGCTAGGAATCAGTGTCTTCATACTCACATTCGGCCGTTTCCTGGGGGAGTTCAATCTTTCGGGGTTTGTCCTGACACTTTTCTGTCTTACTGCAATGACCTGGCACTTAATCGACTATGAGCGAGGTGCGCCAAAATCTGGAACGGATTTTGTCATCACACTTGCAGGGATCACCTACGTGGGTTGGATCGGCCCACATCTGATTTCATTGCGGGCTCTCCCTGATGGCCAGTGGTGGATCCTCATCGCTATGCCAGCTGTGTGGCTTGCGGATTCTGCCGCTTATTTCGTTGGAAAGTGGATTGGTCGAAACCCTCTGGCCCCCAAGTTAAGCCCTAAGAAGTCATGGGAAGGCTACATTGCTGGCGTAGTCATCGGATCGCTCGCTGGTATCGTCTTTGCAGCAATTTGGCGGATAGCTGCTGGAGACCAATCGACCATTACAATTCTTCGAGGTTTCTTGTTGGGTCTTATTGTTTCTATTATCGCTCCACTAGGGGATCTGGGCGTGAGCATGCTCAAGCGTGAGATGAATGTAAAAGATTCAGGCAGTATCATACCAGGCCATGGTGGTTTTCTTGACCGGATTGATTCGTGGATTTGGGCTAGCGTGCTTGGTTATTATCTAGTTTTGTGGTTCATACAATGATTCAGTATGATAAGGAGGCGTTGGATGAATGAAGTGCCGTCTCGCAACTTAGCCCTCGAGCTCGTGCGCGTGACTGAAGCGGCTGCCATGGCAGCAGGTCGCTTTATGGGACGGAATAACAAGGAGGGCGGCGATCAGGCAGCAGTTGATGCCATGCGTCTGGTACTAAACTCCATCGAGATGGACGGCGTCGTTGTGATCGGTGAGGGTGAGAAGGATGAGGCGCCGATGCTCTTTAACGGTGAGATCTTGGGTACTGGTGATGCACCAATGGTGGATATCGCTGTCGACCCGATTGACGGCACACGACTCTTAGCACTAGGTAAAGCAAACTCCATCTCAACTGTCGCATTAGCTGAACGAGGCTCGATGTTCGATCCAGGGCCTATTGTCTATATGTACAAAATCGCTGTAGGACCTGAGGCGAAGGACCATATCGATATTGATGCGAGTGTGAAGGATAATCTTCATGCTGTTGCGCGGGCAAAGGGGATGGACGTGGATGACCTGACTGTCGTCATCCTGGACCGACCTCGCCATGAAGAGATTATCGATGAAATCCGGAAGCAAGGAGCTCGGATACGGTTGATCACTGACGGAGATGTCAGTGGAGCTTTAATGACAGCGTGGCCTGAATCGGGCATCGACATGCTCGTGGGAACCGGTGGGACACCAGAGGGTGTCATCGCAGCTTGTGCATTGAAGTGTATGGGTGGAACTATACAGGGGAAGCTATATCCTCGGAATGAAGGTGAGGCTGAGGTGGCGCGGGATATGGGTTATGACCTTGATAAAGTTCTCACAATCAACGATCTTGTGAGGAGTGATGATGTATTCTTCGCAGTCACCGGGATAACAGATGGTGAATTGGTCGAGGGAGTGAAGTACTCCGGTGAAGGTGCACGAACACATAGCCTGGTCATGCGCGGTCAATCGGGGACAGTGAGGGAGATCCATTCAAGCCATCGTTGGGAAAAGCTTATGACCTTCAGCAAGATTGCGTATGATCCCTCTCCATAGGTGATCGAAAGAAAAGGCGGTCGTGGAAGACAATCGAAGTGTTGAAAACTATTCAGAGGGGACTTCTGAAAGCGAACCCGGGAATGATATGACGCGTCGCAGGAACCAATGGATTGGAGTTTTGATTCAAATTGGCGGCGTTGCAGGGATCCTTTTCAGTCTGTTCATGCTCCTGATCATTCCTTTCCTAGTGCCACAACTCTTCCGCTCAGCTGAAAGTTCAATAGATGCCTATGCCGGTCAACTGCATGATGTTGCACAAACAATATATCTTACAGGCGATACTCTCTCAATAACTGCTAATACCATTAATGAAGCTTCAAAGATAGTGTCTTCATCAGAATCTCTTTTGATGACAACAAGCGAACTCATACGAACGGTGGGATCCATTGCGGGATCTGAGGCTGCAGATACCATCGAAAACACCTCTAGTGCGCTTGATGCAGCGAAAACCGCAGCGAATGCGATAGACAGCACGCTAAAGACTTTATCGCTACTTGGACCGATTACAGGAATATCGTACAATCCTGAGAAGACTCTGAGTGAAAGTCTGCAGGATGCAAATGATGCGTTAAGAACTCTACCGGATGCGTTGAGGGATGTAGAAGACCAGCTAGTGGATGTTAGTGATGATCTCGATCAAGTTCGTCCATCGTTATATACGGTCAGCGAGGACCTCACTCTCATTTCGGAAATGATACTGGATCTGGCAGATCAAATGGAGGCACACGGGAAGTTTATTGAAGATTCGGCTCAATCCTTGAGTGATTTCGCACAGCTCCTTTCACGATGGGGCATCGTAGTCATCGTCATGGGTATTTTCTTCTTCATCGTGGTTTTTGTTGGACAATGTGCTGTATACATTGTTGGGAAAAGTGTAAAAGAAGGAGTTATTGGTTAGGGGGAAAACGCATTGGGATGTATCACAAGAGGAATGGTCAAGACGGGGAAGCGGGAAGGCATTCTTGCGGGCCATTTTTCATCATGATATAATCCCATTGTTAAATGCGCAGCTAGTCTGCGGACAACTTCCCCATTATGCAATCATGGCCTGAGAACCTAGTGTTGCCCACGAAGTCTGATCGCGGTTAATTGAATCGCCGTATCTTATAAGGGGACCCAGAACCTCAGTTCTGCTCAAGTAAGTATCATGTTTGGAGTGATTCCATGAATATTGCGCAATTAGAAGCCATGACACTTTCTGACCTGCGCTCGATGTCGAAGGATCTTGACATTCAAGGCGCAAGCCGTCTTAAGAAAGATGATTTAATTCTGCGCATTATGCAGGCTGATGCGGAGAGTCGAGGATTGGAACTGCGTGGCGGTGTTCTCGAGGTTATGAGCGAAGGGATGGGATTCCTCAGAGCCGATCATTACCTGCCAGGTCAGAATGACATATACGTCTCACAATCTCAGATTCGCCGTTTCGGCCTTCGAACCGGTGATATGGTCATCGGACAGATACGACCTCCCAAAGAGTCTGAAAAGTATTATGGCCTACTCAGAGTCGAGTCCATCAATGGGCTAGACCCTGAAGAGGCCAAGCATCGCCCACGATTCGAAACCCTGACGCCGATCTTCCCTGAAGAGCGGTTCGATCTAGAAACAGACAGGTACACATTCACCACACGATTGATCAACTTAGTTGCGCCTATTGGGAAAGGTCAACGTGGCCTCATTGTTTCGCCACCGAAAGCGGGAAAGACGACTGTACTTAAGCAAATCGCAAATGCTATTTCGATGAAATACCATCGGATTCATCTCATGGTGGCGCTTATTGGCGAGCGACCTGAGGAGGTCACCGACATGGACCGCTCAGTGGATGCCGAGGTCATCTCTTCCACTTTCGATGAGCCGGTCACATCGCACGTGAAAGTGGCAGAAATGGCGCTTGAACGCGCGAAGCGGTTGGTCGAGTGTGACAAGGACGTCGTCATCCTGCTTGACTCGATCACACGCCTCTCAAGAGCATATAACTTGATGGTTACTCCTTCCGGTCGTACCCTCTCAGGCGGTCTTGATCCTGCCGCCCTCTATCCACCGAAGCGTTTCTTTGGTGCTGCTCGAAACTTGGAGGAGGGAGGTTCGCTCACGATTATTGCAACTTGCCTGATTGATACTGGATCGCGCATGGATGATGTTGTTTATGAGGAGTTTAAGGGCACAGGGAACATGGAACTCCATCTCTCGAGGAAGCTTCAGGAACGGAGGATCTTCCCCGCCTTTGATATTGAACGTTCATCGACGCGTAGAGAAGAACTACTGCTGGGACCCGATATTACTCCACGCGTTTATTTAATGCGACGCATGTTCTCCCATATGGTCACACCACCTCCCAATGGGGCCGGTATGGATCTCACGTCGGCAACGGAAGCCATTCTGCAACGAATGGCGCAATCGGAGAACAATCTCGAATTCCTGGAAAACTTAACCGAAGAATGAGTCATTCAACCATAGAGAGGATGCCACGCTGGTTGCGAAGCGTGGGACCTCTGTTTTTCGCGCTTATCAGCGTAGTTACAGCTCTCTGGGCGGTCCGCCTGAACATCCATAGCGGACAGTCTGAAGATTCTGTTGTAGCGGAAGCTGCCCCGTCAGTTTCCCTCGAAGATGTGGAAATTGATCTTCCAGATTTTATTACTGGTGGGAATGATGTAGGCGTGAACCGAAAGACTTCATTGGTCACGATCTTTCCGGATCGTCCGAGGATGGATGTCATTCTTTACACTGTGGAATCCGGCGACTCGGTTTTCGGTATAGCGGAAAGATTTGGATTGAAGCCTGAATCAATTCTTTGGGGGAACTATGAGGTCCTCAATGACGATCCACACATGTTGAGGGTAGGGCAAGAGTTGAATGTGCTGCCGGTCAATGGTGTCTATTATCAATGGCAAGAAAGTGATAATCTGGAATCCATCGCAGATGAATTCTTGGTGGAAGCCCGAGAGATTATCGATTGGCCTGGAAATCGACTCAATCCAGCCGACCTGGAGATAGAAACGGGAACTTGGTTGGTGATTCCCGGTGGTCAGCGAGCATTGCGACAGTGGTTTGTTCCAACAATTGCAAGAGGAAGCGCAGGAGTCGGCAAGGCGTACGGACCTGGAGGCTGCAGCGGAGATTACTCGGGTGGGGCTGTTGGTTCAGGCGGCTTTATTTGGCCAACGGCAAATCATACGATCTCTGGAAATGATTACTGGTCTGGACACCTCGCCATCGATATTGCTGCAGGAACTGGTGCGCAGGTTTGGGCAGCCGACGCAGGCGTGGTGGTGTTTGCTGGATGGGCTTATGGAGGATATGGCAACATGGTCATGATCGACCATGGTAATGGTTGGCAGACCGTTTATGCTCACTTAAGCCAGGTTCTGGTAGCATGTGGACAAAGCGTTGGGACAAGTTCGACGATTGGTCTAGCTGGTTCAACAGGTAACTCAACGGGTCCACATCTTCACTTCGAAATCCGCTACTTTAATGGTTTTGTGAATCCGTGGTACGTTCTCCCATAGCTTGACATAAGGAATGGTCTTGACGGACTGGTATACGACTGATATGATCGAGCGGATTTAGGAGCTTGCGCCCTATGCCCTCAGAAGGCGAATTAAGTCAAATTGAGATTGAAGAATCAGATCAAATAGATCAGCCCCCATCTGTCTTCCGAAGAATGATAACGAATGCGAACGCAATCAGGGCTTCCCTTCTGCTACTTGTTCTTGTAATTCTGAGCGCGACAATCTGGGCATTTCAGAGCGGGGCTGTTATTTTGCCAGCTACGGCACGAGAGGAAGAAGAGGAGATTGCTTCCATTAACAATCTCGTCATGGAGGCAATGGGCGTGGTAAGTCTTGAACAGCTCTCCTCGTTCGCATCTGATGTGGAAGAGGGGGAATCGGTGGTATTCCGTCGGGTCGATGTACACACAATCATCCCTTCACGTCCCCGAATCGATGTCATCAAGTATGAAGTCAAGGAGGGAGATACACTATTTGGCATAAGTGAGAAGTACAATTTGAAGCCTGAGACAATCCTTTGGGGAAACTGGTATACGCTTGGTGGTGATCCTCATACATTACGCCCTGGTCAGGAACTAAACATTCTTCCTGTGAACGGTGTCCTTCATCGTTGGAGTGCAGGTGAGGGGCTGAATGGAGTAGCGTCATTCTATGGTGTAACTGCAGACGACATCATCAATTGGCCTGGGAATAATCTCAACCTAGACATTGATCGTGCAGCACCAGCTATTGAAGAGGGTACAGCCCTAGTCGTACCTGGCGGTAGGCGGGAACCACCAAGCTGGCAGATGATTCGAATCACGCGTTCCAATCCTGCTGTAGCTTCGGTTCTTGGCCCCGGATATTGTGGATCGGTTTCCACTGGACTTGTTGGAGACGGCGTCTTCGGGTGGCCGACATCTTCGACCTCCGTGTCCGGGTATTCATATATTCCAGGTGTGCATGAGGCTATTGACATTGGAGGAAGCACTGGTTCGGGTATCTTCGCATCAGATGATGGTGTTGTTGTCTATGCAGGCTGGAATGATTGGGGCTATGGTTTTGTCGTCGTCCTGGATCATGGAAATGGCTGGCAGACTTTATATGCCCACTTGAGCCAAATCAACGTTGGCTGCGGTCAGAGCACTTCTCAGGGTCAACTTATTGGAAATATGGGGTGCACAGGAAACTGCACTGGCTCACATCTCCATTTTGAAATGCGTCACGATGCTTGGGGGCGTGTTAACCCCATCAATTTCCTTCCCTAGTTGAGCTAAAAGAAGTGTTGCTACTTTTTTGAGAGTTTTGAAATATTGAGTGAGTGAAATGTCTGGTCCAGATGAAAAAAGATCACAATTAGATGAAGATGAACGTATACCTGTCCGCCAAAGATTGCGGGGACAGATTGCAGAGTTAGCCAAGCGGGGCAAGCATGTATCGCTTAAGCGTTATATGGGTCATGCACTTTTATTACTTATTATCGCACTTGGAGCTTGGGCGGCTCAATTGGGGCTCACCACACTGCCAGCTGATGCAAGCCCTGGCGTGGGAATCGAAGCTGTTTCAGAGGAACCGGTCGCAACAAAGACTCCCGACGTGAATATTGCAGATCTACACGAATTTGCCGGAGGTCCACTCCAAAGCGGTCAGATTGATCGAAGGACTAACGGACATACTGTATTCCCATCACGCCCTCGATTGGATGTGATCTATTACGAAGTCAAATCCGGCGATACACTTTTTGGAATAGCTGAAAGATACGGGGTGAAACCTGAAACAATTCTTTGGGGAAACTTCGAAGTTCTGGAGGACAATCCACATAGCCTCCAACCAGGTCAAGAATTGCGAATTCCTCCCATCGATGGAACATTGCATGTTTGGTCCGAGGGGGAAGGGCTCTCCGGAATCGCTGACTTCTTTGATGTAACCATCCAAGATATCCTTGATTGGCCGGGTAACCATCTCAATCCTGATATGGACCTCGAGGAGCCAACCATTGAGCCTGGCACCGTCCTGATGATCCCAGGTGGGCGCCGTGAGTATGTGTCGTGGACAGCGCCGCGAATCCCACGCACCAATCCTGGTGTAGCCCGTATATTAGGCCCAGGATACTGTGGCACGATTTATGATGGTCCGATTGGAGTGGGCAGTTTCATCTGGCCCACGCCACTTCATTACCTTTCAGGTTACGACTATTCCCCAGCAACCAACCACTACGCCATTGACATTGCTGGACAAGAAGGGCATTCGATCTTCTCAGCTGATGCAGGGGTGGTCGTCTATTCCGGCTGGCACAACGGTGGTTATGGGAACGTTATCGTTTTAGACCATGGAAATGGTTGGCAATCTTTGTACGCCCACCTTAGCGCGGTCTATGTCGGATGTGGTGCAGGTGTTTTTCAGGGAACTGCAATCGGGGCAATGGGAACGACAGGTCGTTCGACAGGACCACACTTGCATTTTGAGATGATGCACGATGTCTATGGGAGAGTGAATCCCTGGAATTTTCTCCCATAATCTGATTCCACTTCATACGTGACCCAATAAAGAATAGCGCTCAAAGAATGGCGCCGGATAAACATATGCGAATGTTACTCGCTTTCATCCTCGGTGAAGGCTTTAATCTTCCCAGAGTCGAGGTATACCATCATCGCCTGCCCGCCGAAACCATGATTCATGTCGTGTCCGCGGACAACAACGACTGAAAGGCTGGCCGGGATCGTGATGCTTTGTGACCTGGTGAATGGGACGGTTCCATGACTGTGGGCCAGAATTCGTCTCCCGAACATGTTTCCCTCAAGATCCTCAACCTGCCAGAAGTCGGCGAAATTAGGTGCCTCGCCGTCATCGTCGTGCAGTAAAGTGACGTGAAAAAGGTGTTCTCCATCACCGATAGATTCTATAGTTACATTGATGACGTTGGATTCGCGGAGATCAAGTTCATCGGAGCGGGGCGTGGTTGTTTGGGTGGACGGGATTAGGGTGGTTGCCGAAGGTTCTTGAATTGCACTCAGGGTAGGTTGTTGTGTGCAAGCAGAAATTGCGACGCTTGCACCTAACAAGACGATCAAAATTACATGCCAGTGGGATGTGGCCCATTGAAACCTTGAATCATTTTTCTCGAATACTCTCATTTTATTCATTCGGACGATGATCCAATCGAGAATCTTACAGCTGGAATTCCTCATGGGTCTATGATTGGAAACTCAAAATAAATTTGAAATCTTTGTATTAGAATCATTGAAACCAATTCTTCTTGATGTGAGAAATCGTGTGTTGGGTGCCTTCTTCCCGGCACAAAACCAATTGGAACTAGCACTGCAGAACTCTTGTAAGCCTGAAACATTGAGGGACTCATGATCGGGATTGTCCGCTTAATCATAGTTACCCTTCTTCTTCTTGGTGCTCCGAATGACGCACTTGTGGATCGTGATCATTCCCTTCCCAGTTGGTACGCGCCAGGTGAGCAGCAGGAAGCTCGGGAAGCTTTGGAGGCTTTGATCGATAGTCTTGATTATCCAGTTGATGTGTTCAGCGGATTTCGCTCCTACCAGGAACAATTGGAAGCATATGAAACTCTTGTCAAAAAGGAAGGACTGGAACGAGCGGATCAGGTGATTGCGCGTGCGGGACACTCAGAACACCAACTGGGGACAGCCTTTGACCTTGCTTGGGTAGGATTACCGGTCGAATTTAATGTTCCACGTAATCGAAGATTGTGGAGTGATTTAGAAGCGAACGCCCACAAGTATGGATTTGTCATTTCTTTTCCTCTTAAGGAAATCGATCAGTGGCCTTATGATAACCGTTGGTATCCTGCAGTAACTGAATTCCGCTGGGAACCTTGGCACCTTCGCTTTGTTGGAGTCGAGTTGGCGACAAAGATCGTTGAGGCTGGCTATCTAGATCCTACAAGCCCAGTGCTACCACAGGATTTTTACGAACCGTGGCCATGAAAGAGGCTGTTAGCGTTTAGCTTCAGTATACGATTGGTCGTAAAGCGTCAATAGCTTATACGCATAAGATGAAGAAACTCGCTGTACTTCACCCAATAGGCTTTGCGCTCTTTCCAGTATTGACGATTCTGGCGCAGAATATGAGCGTTGTTGACAGACAAGATGCTATTCGTCCTATTCTTGTGCTAACATTCACCGCTTACTTGTTGGTCATTCTCCTCTGGATAGTTCATAAAGATATCGTCCAAGCGACGCTTATCAGTTCATTGGCCATGTTTTTATTTGCAGTATATGGACATGCGCACTATGGTATGCGCCTTCTCATCAAGAGTCTTCAAGAACCGTTGGGCTTCGAAGTTCAGACCCCTGATCTTTACCTTCCGCTTCACGCTCTGCTGCTTCCGGTTTGGATTGGAATTTTCTTATTTGGCTTGTGGATCATCCGACGTGTGGGTTCAAAGCGGGATACCTTGACTTGGCTTTTTGCTTCCACTGCCCTGGTGCTTATTATTGTTCCGGCTTGGAAAATTATCCGCTATCGAGATGTCTGGTTTTCCGAGTTTGAGACTACATCACATAATCCATCCGCCCCAATAAGTTCGACTGAGAATCCTGGTTCTGAAGCTCTTCCCGATATTTATTACATCATCCTCGATGCTTATGGAAGGGAAGACATCCTTCAGGAGTTCTACTCGTTCGATAACTCACAGTTCGTTGAAGCTCTGGAGGAGGATGGATTCTTCGTTGCTGGGAGGAGCAAGAGTAACTACTCCAACACCATCATTTCGTTGGCTTCTTCGTTGAATATGCACTACCTCGATGAGCTCATCGAGATGCCAGAGGATAGGACCTTGTGCAGGTTTCAGTTGATTCAATTGATCCATAATAGCGAGATTTTGCACATTCTGAAGGAAAATGGCTATCGCATCATTGCGTTCTCTTCCGGATACTTGTCGACTGGTCTCAAAGATGCGGATATTTATATTGACTTCAATGAATCTGGTGCGAACTCTTTCGAGAGCATGATTTTTCGTTTCAGCGCAGCACGACCAGTTTTGGATATCTTGTCTTTCTTCACCGATTCAGTTGAATATCCTGGATATGCCAGTCATCGCGATCGGATAAACTTTATCTTCGATGGTTTGCCTGATCTCGCTGATTTGACTGGTCCGAAATTTGTTTTTGCTCACATTACGGCACCTCATCCCCCATTTGTCCTGGGCCCTGAAGGAGAGGCGATGAAACCTCAATATCCATATACTGACTGGGATGGGGATGCGTTCCCAGGGACGGAGCAGGAGTACCTTCAAGGTTACATTGATCAAATTTCTTATGTGAACAGCTCATTGATAAGGGTGATTGACTCACTTTTAGTGGAGTCGGGAAATCCACCGATTATTATTTTGCAGGGGGATCATGGTCCTAGGTCACAAGTAGAGTGGAAATCGCCTTCCGACGATGCCATTCGAGAGGCGATGGGGATCCTCAACGCCTATCATTTCCCCGGTGTTGAGCAGGACGTTTTCCATGATGAGATCACTCCGGTGAACACATTTCGGCTTCTCACCAACTCGTACTTTAACATGGATTACGAACTTCTTTCAGATAAATCATATTTCTCATCCGTCGGCTGTCAGGGTTGGTTTATGGATTATCCCGATTAAGCTCAATAGAGGATCGCGAAAGGCTCAACGAGTCTTTCCCATAGTTCTCGGCAAGATCAATTCAATTTAGGTACTTTCCCGAATGATCTGAACGAGTTGCTGGACGATCTCCTCCTGGTTTCCCGATAGGAATTCCACACGGCGTTCTTGAGTGGATGCCTGTTCCAGCCCGGAAACGATCGTAGGAGAGCCTGAAACACCTATGTATGCCTCATCCGCTTCCAAATCTGCTCGGTCCCAGATAGTCAATGGGGCGGTGTTGAGCGCCCAATCCTTGATATCGTAATCCATGAACCTTGGTTCGTTGGAGGCGGTCTTCACAGAGATTACGGCAGGCATATGGGTTTCCAAGATTTGGTATCCTCCGCTGCTTTCGCGCTTGCCTCTAACGATATTCTTCTCTCGATCCACGGCAATTGATCCAGCCAACGTGATTTGGGGGAGGTCCAGCCACTCAGCCAGTCCTGGAGGGACCTGACCGGTGGCTCCATCAGATGATTCCTCGCCACAGAAAACTAATTCGAAGGTCCCAATCTTCTTGATTCCCTCCGCAAGTGTGTAAGTCGTCGCTAGAGTGTCAGCTCCTGCAAATTCCTTGTCAGAGAGCAGGAATGCTTCATCAGCTCCCATTGCAAGTCCGATCCGCAGGAATGGCTCGAACATCAGAGGTCCCATAGATAAGATAGAGATTCTGCCACCATATACGTCTTTCAGATTGAGAGCCATTTCCAGTGCATTCATATCAGGTGGATTAAATTCTGATCGAGTACCCTCGCGGAGAATGCGTAGAGTCTTACGGTCAACGTGGATCTCCTCGGGTTTGGGGACCACCTTCATGCACACGATCATATGTAAGTCATGCATAGGCTGACTCACCTTCCAAAGCAAGAGCATGGGTCAGAGAAGGGATGATCTCAGAAGCATCTCCTACAATGCAATAATCGGAAAATTCGAATATAGGTGCGGCAGGATCAGAATTGACGGAGATCACGATATCAGCATCTTGAATGCCAACGACGAAATGGAATGCACCACTGATCCCGCATACGATAGCGACTTTTGGTCTGCAGATGACGCCGGTTTGGCCAATTTGACGCTCTCGCTCGATGTGTCCTTCATCGACAGGGGGTCTTGTAGCACCGACTTCGCCATTTAGCAGTTGGGCAAGTTCCTCCAGCATCTTGAAGTTCCCTGAAATGCCTCTACCACCACATACCAATACTTCTGCTTGTGTCAGGTCGACACCCTCGCCCCTGACTTGCTCAACTATGCTCGTTCGTCGGACTCCTTCGTTGAGTTTCACAAGGAACTTCTTGATATTCACTGAACTACTAGGTTTGGCCTCACCCAATGTGAAGACGCCAGGTCGAACAGTCGCCATTTGAGGGCGATGGTCCGGCATCTCGAGTAAGGCTAAAACGCCTCCACCGAATCCTGTAACTTCAGAGACTAGGACGCCATTTTCCGGATTCATTCGCAAATCAGTGCAATCTGCGTTAAGGCCTGTTTTCAGGCGAACTGCAAGCCGACCAGCGAGATCACGCCCATCGGGTGTTGCTCCAAATAGGATGACGCTGGGTTTTTCTTGTGCGACAAGCTGTGCCGCAGCAGTAGTGTGCGTTTCGACATCGAAAGTTTCGAGTAGTTTATGGTCTGCCATCCAGATCTCGTCGACGGGGTAGCGTACAGACTCCTCAACAAGTTCTTCAAGCTCATGCCCAATAAGGAGGCCAACTAATGGCCATTGAACCTCGTCAGCAAGTTGTCGCCCCTTTGACAAAAGCTCTATTGATACCTTCGCCAATACGCCATCATGGTGTTCCAAGAACACCCAGATATTCTTTTTCTCCTCTTTAGCCCCGTAAAGTGAGGCGACCATAAAAGACTCCATCTAGCTATTAGCTATTAGCTTTATGCCTCTTTTACTTATTGACTTTTCGACATATTCACTTGTTTACTGATTAACCGATCCCTGATTACAGTTTCCTAATCTCTAGTCTCTAATCTCTGATCTCTAATCTCCAACGCTTTGGCGAAGCCAAAGCGACTATTCTCTAGTCTCCAGTCTCTAATCTCTACTCTGTAATAGATTTAGCCACAATCTCCGCGATATCAAGGACTATCATTTCGTGCATGTCTTGAGCTTTTAGACTGTCCTCCAGACATGCAATGCAGAATGGACAGGCGGTAGCGATGACATTCGCACCACTTCGGGCTGCCTCCTGGACTCGTAAATCGGAAAATCGTTCACCAGCTTTGGTCTCGACCCACATCCTACCGCCGCCACCTCCACAGCAGAGTGCTTCAGGACCGTGGCTCTCCATCTCGACAAGTGATAAATCCGGGATGGATGAAAGGATGTTTCGTGGAGGATCATATACCTGATTCCAGCGACCAAGGTAACATGGATCGTGGAATGTCACGGTTTTATTGATAGGTGATTCGAGCTTGGATCGGTGACCTTGAATCCATTGGTTGAGGATCTGTGTGTAATGCAATACTTCAATTTCACCGTTCAGGTCTGAGTAATGATTATGGAAGACGTCGAAGCAATGCGGAGAGACAGTTACCATTACTCGGACTCCTTGCTCGGAGAATTTGGCTGCAGCTTGCTGTGCGACTTCTTCAAAATAAGGTTGGTGACCAAGGCTCAGCACAGCTTCGCCACAGCATGGCTCATCCTCTCCCAGAATCCCATAATGAATGCCAGAAGCATCCATGATCTTAATAAGTGAACGGGCGATTTTTTGAGCGCGGCGATCATAGGATGATGTGCAACCGACGTAGAGCAACAATTCATGCTTTTTGGCATCGAAAATGGGTGGGTCTATACCATCAGCCCAGAGCATCCGTTGGGAAGGTGGTTGGAACCATGGGTTGTTATTCCAGTAGACTGACCACAAGGCTGAGGGTAAGCCTTCCAGTAGTTCTCGGCGCTTCCATAACATATAGCGTAGTCCGCGAAAGACCTCGGCTATTGGTACACCCCGAGGACAGGATGCCTCACACTGTTTGCACGTAGTACAAGTCCAGATGTTCTCGTAATCTTCAAGCGTCCCAAGTTGGGCATTTCGCATGAGCGTGCGGACTGTTAAGGGCTGTTCGCGCACAAGACCCCAGGGGCATGTGGCAGTACAAACGCCGCATTGGAAGCATGGTCCAGCAGCACTATCGGTGATTTCGATGAGCTCTTCCCAAATGTCGTCGTCGATGGTGATTATTTCCATTGTGTCTTCGTTTGTATCCATGGAACTCTTGTCTGCCCTCATCAGTATGAAGACCACCTTCCACTGATCTACAAAGTCATTGCTGAATTCACCATGTTAAGATAAGCCAAACTCTTCGATACGCTGAAAATTGACCTAATCCTGAGCGGGTTCAGCCTGTTTTTCACCATGCTCAAGCTTCAACACATAATCCTTGATGACGTCGTCCATCTCCGAGATTTTCTCGGCGAACTCTTTTCCTTCAGCAGCGGAAATCCAGCGAAGTTGAAGTCGCTCAGGTGAAACCCCCTTGCGCCTGAATTTTCGTTGCCAATGCTGAAATCGCTTCCATGTCAATCGGTTGGCGTAGTTGTAATGGCAATCGGAGCCGGTTTCAGTAAGGCGGCAGCCGGTTACTAGCACCGCTCCTGCGCCCTTCTCAAAAGCCCGGGTGATGAAATCTTCCTCAAAACGGGCGGAGCACATCGTCCGTATGATCCTAGCAGAGACTGGATACTGACGTTTCTCGATCCCTGCGAGATCCGCTCCCGCATAGGAGCACCAGTTGCAAGTGAAGACAATACACTTTCTCTCTGGTTCGGTCGAAAGAGCTGCATCAATTTGCGCGAGGATTTGATCTTTAGTGAAGTAGGGCATATCGATCGCATCAAAGTTGCATTCCGCCGCACAAGTTCCACAACCCATACATGCAGCTTCCAAGATTCGTACGATGCCTTCTTTAACTGGTCCAGTCTGTTCAATGGCGCTGTATGGACATACCTTGACGCAGCGCATACAACCAATGCAAAGCTCTTCATATACCCTGGCTGTAAGGGGTTCCTTTTCGATGATTCCACGGGAGAGAAGCGCTCCGGCTTTTGCTGCAGTAGCGAGCGCCTGCGACATGGACTCGCGCACGTCCTTCGCTCCCTGAGAAGTACCAGCTAAGTAAATGCCTTGAGAGGATGTTTCTGCAGGTCCAAGCTTTGGATGGAGTTCCATGAGGAAACCATCTTCGCTGCGAGAAAGCTTCAATTGTTCTGTCAGGTTATCCACGACCGGTGTGAGTCCCACAACGAGAACGGCCAGATCTGTTGGTATCCGAACACGCTTACCAAGCAGCAGGTCATCCATTTCTAGAGAATCTTCGTGGAAAGTGATAGCCTCTTGTGGAGTTGTCTCGGGATCGTAGCGGAAGAATTGTACGCCAGCCCGCATCGCCTCCTCATATAGCTCCTCAGCCTGGCGGCTGTAAGTGCGAATGTCTTTATAGAGCACGCGCACTTTTTTCCCCATCTTTCTCAGACGTAGGGCCTGTCCGATCATCGAGGTGCAGCAATATCGGGAACATCCCATTGTATCCTGGCGCGATCCAACACATGCAATGAACGTGATCCGGTCAGCTTCGGGACCACTGTCCTCAAGGATCCGCTCCAGTTCCATGTTCGTGATGGTTTTAACTTCAGTAAATTCCTGAAATTCGTCTGGATGATGAGGGTTAGCGCCGTTTGCCACGATGATCGCGCCGACCTCGATCTTAGAGTTGTCAGTGAGTTGTGCTTGAAAGTTTCCAACGACTCCACCGATCGTTTCCACCTCTACACCACAATGGAGATGGACTCCGCTATCTCGAACCTCATCGATCCGGGCTTTAACCAGGTCCAATACATTAATTCCAGCTGGATAGATCATATCCAATTGGTTCAATAAGCCACCCAGTTTTTCATTCTTTTCGATGAGGTGAGTTTCAATTCCTTGCCTGGCAAGTGCTGAAGCCGCCGTCATTCCTGCAATGCCACCTCCGATGACCAATACTCGTTCTGTAAGCGGAAGATGTGAGATATCCAGCGGTTCCAACTGGCGAGCTTTTTCCACCGCCATCCATATCATATCTTTCGCTTTGGCGGTTGCAGCCTCTTTATCGAACTTGTGCACCCAAGAGTCCATGTTGCGAATGTTGGACATTTCCAACAAGAATGGATTCAGACCAGAGCGCATGAGAACGCCGCGAAAGATTGATTCATGTGTTTTCGGGGAACAGGCTGCGATCACCACGCGGGTGATCCCTTCCTCCAGGATGGCCTCTTCAATTTCCTTCTGAGTATTTCCAGCACATGAGAACATCTGGTCGCTTGCGTATACCACATCCGGTAGTGACCTCGAGAAATCTGCTATCTCATGCACGTCTACGACGCCGGCGATGTTACTCCCGCAGTGGCAGATGAACACACCGATGCGTGGTGTTTCCACTCCTTGGATTGGCTCCACCTCTGGGGATTCGGGCCAGTATCTACTCGTCAAATGACTCATGGCAAGTGCTGCCGCACCGCTACCTTCAGATACGCTGTCGGGGATATCCTTCGGTCCTGTTGCGCAACCTGCTGCGTAGATACCGGGTCGAGTCGTCATCACAAGGCCTGCTCGCTCTTCCAGAGCCCGTATGAAGCCATCATCATCCAACTCGATGCCCAATCCCTGGGCGAGCAAATCAATTCCATCAGGAGGAGTGACGCCGTTAGCAAGGACGACCATATCGAAGGCTTCTTCAATACGGCGCTCTTCATCGGTGTCCTCGTAGAGGACATGAATCTTGCCGGTGCTATTGGGATAGATCCGTGAAGGTCTGCCGCGCACAAATTTGGCCCCGGCCTCCTGCGTGCGCTCCCAGAATCCATCGAAGCCTTTGCCATATGCTCGCACGTCCATGAAGAGTACGGTTACATCATTAATACCGTGGTCGATGGCTTGATATGCATGTTTAATCGAGTACATGCAACAGAAGCGGGAGCAGTACCTGTAAAAGCGCTGATCACGAGATCCCACACATAAGACAAAGAGAATCTTCTCAGGGTGTGATCCATCCGACGGGCGAATGACATCGCCTCCAGTCGGTCCTGCTGAGTTGATCAAACGCTCAAATTCTAGGGCTGTGAGGATATCGGGGTGTGTGCCGTAACTGTATTCGTGGAGAAGTTGAGGATTGAAGCTGTCGTACCCGATGGCGACGATGACGGATCCAACTACTCGAGTGTATACCTTCTCCTTATGCATCAGGAAATCTATGGACTTTGGAGGACAAACCGCAACACATCGATCGCATGGCAAATAATTCGGTGGATTATTCAAGCAGTTCTCAATATCGATCAGATATGTTCCGGGAACTGATTGGGGAATAGGAGTGTGAATAGCTCTCCTAGCGGCCATGCCCGAGTCGTACTCATTTGGTAACACGACCGGACAGACTTGAGTGCAATCACCACAGCGAGTGCATTCGTCGGTGACGTACCTTGCTTTCTGTCGAATACGGACCGTGAAATTGCCTGGTCCCCCTTCTACATCGATAACCTCTGCAAGTGAATGGATTTCGATATTAGGATGGAGTTCTACCTCCGACATTTTTGGGGCTTCGATGCAGATTGAGCAATCGAGGGTGGGGAAGTTTTTATCAAGGACAGCCATCACTCCGCCGATGGTCCCTTCACGCTCGACAAGGATTACTCTGGCTCCAGCTTCTGCCAGATCCAATGAGGCTTGTATCCCGGCAATTCCTCCACCGATAACGAGAACAGAATCACTCAAGGACATTCTCCATTTCTGTCACGTATCTTGCACCAACGTTGAAGGCTTCCAGGTTGAGTTGGACTAATCTTGATTTAACTGAAGTTTTGATGGCCTCCTCGACAGCCTCCCTTTGGATGAGGTCCACTGATGCTGTCAGGAAACCGAGCATGATCATGTTGGCTACAATTCGCCGCCCAAGTTCCTCAGCGAGTTTTGTCGCTGGGATCCCGTGGACCTTATCATTATTTTCCGGTGTAACGAGGCCGTCATCGATAAAAACCCTTGCATCAGGGCCTGAGCGTGGGCGGTACTTGGTATAGGCTTCCTGCGATAAAGCCACGAGGATCCCTGTATTTTGGATGAAAGGGTAATCAATAGGTCGGTCAGCAACGACGAGATTTGCGCTTGAAGCACCACCGCGTGCCTCTGGGCCATATGACTGCGTCATAACTGCCTCAAGATTCTGGTAGAGAGAAAGTGCTTTCCCTAAGATGAGACCGGCCAATACGACTCCTTGACCGCCAAATCCTGAAATTCGAATTTCCTCTCTCACGTCTCGGACTCCAGCACCACGGGTTGATAAGGTGGCAAATCTCTGTCAAGTAATCGGCCGATGTAAATCGGTTGATCGCCCCTAAGGTCGATTCCCAGCTCTTCTATGGGCACACCATCGGCCATAGCGCAACGTTCACGATATAGCAGCATTTCTTCGAGACCATCCTCGATTTGGTTGGACTTGCCGAAACCAATAGGACATGGCGAAAGTACTTCAACAAATGAGAATCCCGGCTTCTGGAATGCGTAGAGGATATCCTCCCTGGTTTGGCGGACATGAAGTGTGGTCTGGCGAGAGACGAAGTTTGCGCCGGCTGCAGCAAGTAAATGGGCAAAATTAAACGGGAGTTCGGGATTTCCATATGGAGATGTGGTCGACAATGCACCAAGAGGTGTCGTGGGGCCGAATTGGCCGCCAGTCATCCCGTAATTGAAGTTATTGGTGCAGATCACAGTGAGATCGATGTTTCGTCTGGCGGCGTGGATAAGGTGATTACCGCCAATCGCTGCAAGATCACCATCACCGCTGAAGACAGTCACTGTCAGTTCTGGATTGGCAAGTTTTAGACCCGTTGCGAATGGAATCGCTCTTCCATGGGTTGTATGGTATGAGTCGATGTTCATGTAACCGGCAACTCTGCCGGAACACCCAATGCCTGACACCACAATGTGGCGTTCAATGGGTATGCCCGATTCCAGGATCGCCTGTGCATAGCAGCGCATGGCAATCCCGATTCCACAGCCAGGACACCAGATGTGTGGCATACGGTCTGAGCGGATCACATCGTCTAATGGATGCTGATCGACGATCAGGACCTCAGCCATGGTTCGCCACCTCCTTGATAACATCGAGGATGGGATCCGGCGGGATCATTACGCCGCCGGCATGATGCACTCCGATTACTGGCTGATGAACGACACGCTCGACCTCTTTGACCATTTGACCCAGATTCATCTCAGCTACGATGAACGCATCTGCATGCTCTGCCAGTTTGCGAATATGCTCTTCTGGGAATGGCCAGATAGAGACCATCCGCAGGAAGCCCGCTGGAATTCCCATACTGCGAGCATCCTTGGCAGCTCTCCGTGCTGAGCGCGCAGTGCTGCCAAATGAGATGACGATAATCCGGGCACCGTCCATGAAAGCATCTTCTGTCCGTATTAGTTCATCTTCATTACGTTTAACTTTGTCAACCAGACGTGTGACAAGCGATTGGTGCGCATCTGCGGACATGGCAGGATAACCTTGTTCATCATGGGTAAGGCCAGTGTAATGGATGCGGTAGCCCTCTCCAGCGTGAGCGATTGGGGGGACGAGGTCATCATCAGTAACTTCGAAAGGCTTGAAATTTTCACTGGGTGGTGTGGAGGGTCGTTTTCGTTCCCATAGTGCAATCTGGTCAGCCGGTGGAATGATGACTCGCTCCACCATATGCCCTACAACTTCATCAGTGAGCAGTATGACAGGTAGTCGATATCGTTCAGCAACGTTGAATGCGTGGATTGTGAGTTCAAAAGTTTCCTGTGGTGACCATGGTGAATAGGCGACAATGCCATAATCACCATGGGAACCCCATTTCGCCTGCATGATGTCCGATTGTCCCGGGAGTGTTGGAAGACCTGTGGAAGGGGAACCTCTCTGAACATTAACTAATACACAAGGGAGCTCCATCATGACAGCGAGGCCCAAATTCTCCATCATCAGACTGAAGCCCGGTCCAGAGGTGGCAGTCATTGCGCGTGCGCCTGCGGCGGAGGCTCCCAGGACGGCGGCGATGCTGCCCAATTCATCTTCCATCTGGATAAAAACTCCCTGGAGTTCAGGGAGACGGCGAGCCAGTTTTTCAGCAATCTCAGTAGAGGGGGTAATAGGATAACCAGCGAAGAATCGGCATCCAGCAGCGATAGCACCCTCTGCGCAAGCGTGGTCGCCGTGCATGAAGTGCTTACCGGTTAATACACCATTACCACTCATGAGCCATTCTCCATCGTGTAGATGGCGAATTCTGGACAAACCATTGTGCAGAATTCACAATGGACGCATGCATCTTCTTTGCCAGGAACGACTTCTGGGTAATGGTATCCTTTAGCGTTGATCTGTTCGGAGACTTGGAGAACTTGTTTTGGGCAGAGTTGTACGCAGATCTCACATTCCTTGCAGCGTTCAGGGATGATGTAGACCTGGCCGCGAGGGATCGAGATGTGGTCTATGTCCACTGGCACACGTGCAAATACCTTCATTGGCGTCTCACTGTCCACCTGATGAATTAGGATCTTCCGGTTGGACCTTAATGTACCTGAAGATTTGGGAAATGCACGCGTAAATTAAAACCCCAAATCTACTCTTTTCCATTTTACAGTGGCAGGATATGGCGACTTTGATTTTTGGGCAAGTACCAACTGTCAGGCGAAAAATGGGCTTATCGTCAGATAACTGGTCAAGGAGTAAACAAGTCAAGAAGTGAATAAGTAGAAACGTAAAGAGATAAATGGGTGAATTAGTCTGTGAGTTGGGGGGGGCAAAGGTGTGATAAGTTTAAGGATAAACAAGAATACATTTCAACTCGTTCACCTCTTGACTTTTCAACTCGGTGACTTATTGACTTATCAACTCCTTGACCATGTATGTATTCCCGAGTTGATAGCCTAATTTTCGATAGTAACCGCGGGTGCCCAAGGCTGCGATCACGGCCATCCTCTGGTAACCTTTTCCAATGGCGATTTCTTCGGCGCGTTCCATGAGCTGGACGCCAATTCCAACATGTTGGGCAGCGCCTGATTGTGCAGAACCAAGGGGTAAAGATTGTCCATAAACATGCACTTCCCGGACAATCGCAGCACCGGCCAAGTCAGGTAGATCAAGCTCTCCTCTGTCATTATGTGGAAGTGCAAGACGGAGGTAACCTGCAAGGCGATCCTCCGAGTTTACAAAGGACAGGAAATGCTCCTCAGTGGTTGATGTGGCGTAGATTTCTTCGACATACTCAAGATTTTCAATATCCACTTTTTCACTGCGGATCTCTCTACAGCGGATGCACTCACATCGCAAATCACGTTCGGCCATCTCTCGATGGATATCTTGTCGTAGGCTAGTGCGTTTGTTCCCCTCGATGACGTTTGCAGAAGGAATATCCCTAACAATGCGGTTCACTCGACAATAGCGCGGGATGCTTGGCTTGATCTCTGCGATGAGGTGGACTAGTTCATCGGTTGTGTAGGGTTTGTACTCACCCTTTTCCCAGTATTCGAGAAGCTCAGTACCATCTAGGAGCTGACACGGGTAGATCTTGATTTCATCGGGTCGGATGCTTTCGTCATTCCAGAGACGCATGAAATCTTCTCGATCCGATTCAAGGGTTGCACCCAGCAGGTTCGGCATCCAGTGCATGACAACCTTGAATCCCGCTGATCGAATCAGTGCGGTCGCTCGCCGTGTCTCTTCGACCCCATGGCCCCGATTATTGAGTTCGAGGATGGAGTCGTCCAGGCTTTGAACGCCTAATTGCACTTTCGTGACACCCAATTTCCTCAAGCGTCTTACTTCCGTAGGAGTCACCCAATCAGGACGTGTTTCGATAGTTAACCCTACATTGCGGTGTAGCGAATCTTCATTTGCGCTTTGGGCTTCTTGGAGGGAAATGGATTCGAAGTCATTCATCGCATCCAAACATCGTTGGATGAACCACTCCTGGTAATCGTCCTCATAAGCGCTCCAGGTACCTCCGAGTATGAGAAGTTCGATTTTATCCGTCGGGTGTCCAATTGACTCTAGGGCGGTGATACGTGCCGATGTTTGGTCGTATGGATCAAATGCGTGGTGCAGCGCTCGCATGGCGCCTGGTTCATCAGGAAGGTAGGACTTCGGCATCTGAGTAATGTCGGGGCAGAAGATGCACGTTCCCGGGCAAGGGAAGGGTTTGGTGAGTACGGAAACTGTTGTAACTCCGGAGAGCGTGCGGATGGGTTTCATCCTGATGCGCTGAAGGATCTCTTGCTCGAATGGCCACTCACCACTTTCAGTTAGAGAGCGGTAAAGGTGAACAAGGACGTGTTTTCCAATGTAACCGCCACCAGACTGGGGGTGTCTGCGGGTGGCTTTTAGTACGTCCATCCCTGAACGGACATCCTCAAGTATTTTGCGTGCAAGTTTCAACTGCTCTGGAGTATAGTCTCGTGCCTCGAGCCATACTCTCTCGCGATCCATCGTATATAATCTCCCTATGGATGAGACTACCGAAACTCAATTATTACGTATTAATCAGGAATTCTACCAGACCTTCGCTCGATCATTTTCTGAGACAAGGATGAGGATTCAACCCGGTGTCTCGAAAGTCATCCGGGAAGTACCCCTGGATTATGCGATCTTGGATCTGGGCTGCGGCAACGGATCCCTTGCCCAAAAGCTCTCTGAACTTGGACATATAGGACCATACACAGGGCTTGATAGCAGTGAGGAGCTCCTTAATGTCGCCCGTAAACGATGTACTCATCCCAATGCGACTTTTGTACGAAAGGATCTTGCGAATACATTATGGACTTCAGGTTTATGGGCGCCGTATGACCGAATCTTTGCCTTTGCTGTGCTGCATCACATTCCCGGCGAAGCGCTTCGATGGAAGATTTTACGTGATATTCATAGCTTGATTGAGCTCGATGGGCTCATTGTACTTTCTGTTTGGAATTTCCTTGCAAGCTCCAAGCTGCGGTCAAGGATTGTACCGTGGGATGTCAGCGGTATAGATGAATCGAAGCTAGATCCTGGTGATTACTTGCTGGATTGGAGGCGCGGGGGCACCGGGTTGCGTTATGTTCACGCCTTTGAGGAGATCGAACTTGTGGTCCTTGCTGAAAAAACAGGATTTGAAGTCGTGGAGACGTACTATTCAGATGGAGAGGGGGGTCAGCTTGGCCTCTATCACGTCTGGAGGTCATTGAACAACCCCGACCTTTGACACCCCTATGCCTGCATGGTAGAATGCCATCGCTCAGGTAGGGAGCAGCTGGAACCCGGAGGGATGGCCGAGTGGACGAAGGCGGCGGTCTTGAAAACCGCTGTGGGGCAACCCACCGGGGGTTCGAATCCCTCTCCCTCCGCCTAACAGACTGTGATATGGGGAGGTGCCGGAGTCTGGCTGATCGGGGGCGCCTGCTAAGCGTCTGTAGGGGCTAAAACCTCTACCGTGGGTTCAAATCCCACCCTCCCCGCCAGAGAATTTCACCAGCTTAAGACTCGCCCTCGTAGCTCAGTGGATAGAGCACTTGCTTGCGGAGTAAGGGGTCGGGAGTTCGAGTCTCTCCGAGGGCGCCTGATAGATCATTCATAAGTGGTTACATGGCACAAGATGAAGCTGTGCCATGTTGTGTTTAGGCGACAGGATATCAGGTATCGGAAATCAGTTATCAGGGAGCAGTAATTCATCGGGCGTATACGTCAAAAAGTCGACAAGTCAACACAACACTTTTCGAGACTGTAATTTTGACTTATCGACTAATTGACGTATTCACTGATTTCCTGATTCCCGATACCTAATCCCAGATCTCTAATCTATCGTCTAATTAAGCTCTTCCTTCAGCATTCGTCATTCCACAACCACCCAATCACTCCCGCTGCGACCAAAGACTTCGGGTGAGTACATTTCTTCTGCCTTGGCAGGCGGGACTACGAATGTGCCGGGTGTGGTTGCCCTGGCGATGTAGGTGTAGTTGTAGACGCCATCCCACAGAAGAGATGCGAATGCCTCGGCACGGTGATCACGCATATTCTGGTGCTCGTACCAGGTCCACCACCACCACCAACCATAACGGAAATCAGAGCTGTTGGGATCTTGGGGGATGCTGCCGGAGACTGCCAGCGCAGGGTTGACGATCTCAAGCCCAGCCGGTAATGGGTCAACCAATGCCACGTGATATCGCCGGTTGTCAGCGACCATTGTTAGCCTTACCCGTACTCGTGCTCCGGCTTTGATGTGCCAGATGCCTTCCTCATCCCTGTAGACGTCCTCAGGATCGTCCACTGCCTCATAACTGCGGTGAACGACAAAGCCCATATCGAGTGGTTCCAGCTCCAGGTCCGACGGTGCGTAACGTAGACCTAGGCGGTAGTAAAGGCGTCCAGTCCCCTCTTTGCTCAAGATTAAATCCTGCGTCTCGCCGCCACCTAGGGATTCGTCGACCAGGTATACCATAGGAATATCTGTCTGGTGACGTTCAGTTGTATATCCAACGAACTCATGGCTGCCAGCATAGGTTTCACCCAACCAGATTCTGGCGACGAAATCAGGCGTCTGCGCCTCGAAGGTTTTGAAGTAGCGATCGAGTGCTAATAACACGAAGACGTTCTCCTGCGTGTTGTTCCAGCGACCCTTCTTTCGATGTGCTAGTAACCCGTTCACGACTTTGGGGATCAGATCACTCTCGGGTTCGTCTGCGATCAGCGCATCCAGTAAAATGGCATCCGTCCGTCGGTTTGAGCGCAGTAACAGATAGTCCTGGTCGGTGTAGTAGGTTGTGAAGTTCGCTGCACCCGCTGTTTCCACGACTCGGTTGTTGACATGTCTGCGGATAGCTTCCAGTTCATCGGTTGCAGTGGGATCATCCAACAGCACTTGCCACAACCAGCCGACGGCTTCGAGAGGTAGATCCTCCAATTCGGCATCATTAAGCAACCGGTGTGCCTTATCCCAATCTTGCTCACCCATCAGATCTCGGACGTACAGCGCATAAGCGCTTAGGAACTGGCGAGTCCACCTTGTGTACCAGTGGGGATAGTGGTTTTCGATATCACGGAGATAATCAAGAACGCGGATTTTCATATTCTCGGGAACTTCGAAGCCCATTTCTTCTGCTTTCACAAGAGCATGAGCAACATGGACGGTATTGAAAGGTATCGAGTCGCGACCGCGTCTCCAGTATGGGAAGCCTCCGTCATAATTCTGAAGCCCTTCAAGTGTATCGATATCGCGAATGACAGCCGCCTCCATTGCTTCGGGTGAGGGCAGCCCTTCGGCGGAGAATGCCGCCAGCACATCTCGTAATGCGGAGATAGCCAATATGCGCGATGCCAATTGTTCCGTGCACTCGAATGGGTACGTCACGAGATAGAGCACGGCGTCAGTGAGCGCCTGCAAGGCAGTAGATGAGGTGTTGATCTCCAAACCACCAAATTGGGAGAAGACGTCGCTTGGTGAGGCGACTGGTTGGAAAATTGCTCCCTCGTCGATAACACCATACACTGCAAATGCTTCCGTCGTAGCTGGCGTGTAAACTGGCAATACCACCGTCGCTGCATCTGCATAGCTTCCTGACACTGCAGCAATCTGGAATTTAGCCGTCCCCGGAGTATCCGTGGTCGCCGCGAAACGTACTTCAGTGCGATCACGCGCTGGTACGCTAACTCGTTGTCCAGCGTCCTCTTTGAGGATCGCGTTCGCAACTTGGACAACCACCTCGACTTCCATGGGCTCGTCTGTCTGATTCTGTAAAACAACAGGTAGTTCAAAGCGATCGCCAAAATTGAGGAAGCGGGGCGCAGAGGGGCGTACCATGAGCGGCAGCCTGGCGACCAAGTTCGACTCGCCAGAGCCAAATTGGTTGCCATCATCTACGGCCACCACCATGATTCGATATCTGGTGAGGTTATCGGGAAGCTTGATCTCAACTTGGGCTTCCCCATTGTTGTCGGTCCGAATTTCAGGGGCGAAGGTTGCAAGCGGATTGAAATCCGTGCGGATTCGTATGGGCGCTGCTTCCGGTCCTACATCAGATCTTCCAAGGGCGTCCTCTGCAGGAGCCTCCAGTGCCATGGTTGGCATCGGCGCCAATCCTTCTGCCTCTTCCACGACATCAAATGCAGCTTTTGCTTCGCCTCCAGCGACAGCCGCTTCAGCAAGAGCTAGCGGATCGGCAAGGACGATGCTCGCCCGGCCGTAGAAGCTGCTGAGATCTGATGAACGGTTACGATAGAAGATGGTGATGGGATCCGCCAGCTGGTAGTTGGTAAGAGCAAGAATCGCCTCGTCTACAACGACAACTGCAATCTCTGCGCCGGAGACGGGTTGCCCATTTGAGTCTGTAAGGGTGAGGTCAAGGATCGTCTCACCACCAGGCTCTAATTCAGTCTCTTGAGGGGAGACTTCAAGCGATAACGTTCGTTGAAGTGGGGGAATGTTCAAATTAAGTTGGCCAGAGGCATAGGCAGGTCTTGGTGGTGCGTCTTCGACGATGTCACCGTTCGCGTCCGTGCGTGGAGCAGCGCCCACCAGGTCCACCTGAATATGTAGATTAGGGATATGCTTCTCTTCAATGGGCACTTTGAGAGTGATGGAGGTTTCATCCATGATGAAGCGTTCTGTATAGAGAATTCCGCTCCTGCTTACGGTCAATTGGCCTTCAGCCGGACTAAAAGGTGCTTGTACCAATATGTTAGCGACATCACCCGGTTGATATGAAGATTTATCCGGGATCAAAGTGACTGTTTCCTGCTCTACCTCGCGGGAGGGTGGAAGTTCACCGCCGCTTACCCAACGGATGAACTGGGTCTGGTTCTTGCGGCCCATTTGGTCGCTCACGACGGCGGTGATTCGATAACGTCCGCCCAACTCAGTTTCGAATGTGCAGGATACCGGTTCCAGTTCAGAACCTACGGTGCAAGTCTGGACATCGACCTCTTCTTCGTTCCAGGAATGTCCGCGCGTTTTCCACTCTAGTCGGGCGGCACGCACTTCGATGGGTCGGTCTTCAACTGGATTACCATCGAGATCTGTGACGATTAAGTCGATCTCTAAGGGTGTGCCGCGTTCCACAAAAGTGCGTTCGCTACGCATACCAACATACAAATCGGCCGGGTGAACGAGTAAACTGGTTGTTGACGCCCATGCCTGGCGATTCACATCGAATACCGTGGCCTCGGCCAATACGCTGAATGGGCGAAGTTCCTCAGATTCATCGAAGTCCAGGCGCAGGAAGTGATTGCCGGTCGCGTCTGTTATCCCAGTGAAGGTTTCAACCTCTACTTCACCATAATCAGGACCGTAAGGTGAATATCCAACTTCTATGAAGACCGGTTCGTAGTACCACCATGGCCTCCAGATTCCGAAGACGAAATCTGGCCAATTCGGAGGTGAATAGTTGCTCGGCGATGAAGTCACATGCCAATTAACTTCTGCGTTTGGTAGAGCACCACCGGCGTAGTATTTGGCTTCCACGGCAACGGTAGCATATCCACCTACAAAATATGGCCCAGTGGTTTCATTTCGAGCGGATACCTCAAACTCTGGTCGCCGGAACTCTTGGATTTGGAAACTGTGATAGAACTCTCTACCGCTGAGTTCGTAGAAAGTTCCTCTGGCAGTAAATTGGATTCGAGCGTATCCAAGGTTCGCATTTTCTGGTAATGTGAAAACGAGATCGAAGCCGCCCAATGCGTTGACCTTCGCCTGTCCAGTCTCGAAAGAGTTCCCTTGAGGCCCAATAACCTCAAAGCGAACCTCACTCACTGCATCGCCCACCAGTCCGACGTCACCGTCTTGTTTACCACCCACACGCCGTAACCATCCTTTAATGTGCACTTCCTCACCAGGTCGATACATCTGGCGATCATCGAATACATACCAGCGAAGTTCGTCATTGACCGTTCTGGGGCTCCAAGAACTGTCTCCCCAATAATAGGTCGAGTTAGGGAGGATGGCCTTATCACTACCCTGGCGTGCGACCAGGTATGAGGTGCCAGACACAGGTAGGTCGAAGCGAACCGTTCCGTCTTGTCCGGTCGTGTAGTTCAAATTCGGTGGTTCGCCTTCTATGGAAATCCCAGATAATGGCGTCCCATCCTTTAGGGCGTTGGTCCATACGACAATTTCACTATGATCGGAAAAGGCATCAATGCCAATCTGAGTTACTTGCACCCATGCTTGAACGGTAGGCCAATATCGATCGGAATCCAAGTCGAGCAGCCCACGGGTGGGTTCGACGACAACAATGAAGTGACCAAAGTCGCCGTCCATGACGTCACTTAAATCGATGCCTACCTCATATAAAGAATCCGTGGGAGCTTCCAGGCGCATCGTCTCGTCCAAGACAAGTTGGCCAGGTGGCTTCGGCGGTGGATTCTGGCGATGGAATTGAATCAGATATTCTCTGTATGCAGGCCAATCTGAGGGTTGCACACTGTAGATCTTTACATCCAGCTTGTTGTAATTGAGTGAGTAGACAGAAAAAATGGGCTTTGTAGCTGATGGATCCAGAGTGACCAAAATTTTGTCGGGTCCGGTCAGGAAGGGCTCAGCAGTGCCAACGCGGAATGTCAACCGTTCATCTCTGCCGAGCTTCTGCCCAAAGATATCCTGGATATCCTTATCGACGGTAACCCGATAATTCGTACTTCCCTCAGTTGCACCACGGATGGTTATAGTGTTCCCGTAAATGTTGATTGAGGCTCCGGCTAGGGTAGGGCTGATTGTCAACATTGAGTCGTCATAAGCATTGACGTCAAGTGGATTGTTGAAGTTGATGTAGAAAGGCGTTAAAGGTGGACATCTGTCGGCATACCATGAACAGCCGTGATCATCAATACGCAGTGGGGCGTAGGTTCGGAAATCGAAACGCTGAATTTCTTTAGTGACTAAGGGCCCTTCGGCGGAGGGCGTTCCTGGGCCAATTTCGACTGCGATGGATGCATCAGCTGGAAGTAATTCTTTTGTGCGGAAAGCGAGCCAACGCCCTTCACCTGTGTAACCAACCATTCGACTCACTCTTTTATCCGCCTCGATTTCTTCCTCTGAGGCCAACATGATGCT
>JABAOH010004481.1_pt1 | contig 39348 bp, 29 predicted proteins | sample 7062181 | NCBI WGS metagenome assembly JABAOH01 (sample SAMN14538630, study PRJNA623070) | marine sediment metagenome | biome: marine biome [ENVO:00000428]; feature: marine pelagic biome [ENVO:01000023]; material: deep marine sediment [ENVO:00002113]; isolation source: pool of 5 deep marine... | reverse complement strand
CAATGGAATCGGCGTCGTCAATATCGTGATGCGGTATCGAGCGGCTATGACCCTTTCACCGGCCGAACGGAAACCAGACAGATAAAGGTCAAAGAGGTCAAAAGCCCCGCCCAACAAAAGAAAGATGAAAAATCTCAGGAGCTTCGTAACGAGATTAGCAGGCGTATCTCCGAACGCAATTTGTCAGCCGCCGCCGCCCTTTATCTGGAGCTGATGAATCACGACAGCAAGCAGATTCTGCCCCGCCAGAATCTGCTGGATATTGCCAACCAGCTCGCCGGCGATAACAAACATACCGAAGCGGCCCGGGCCTATGAGCAGTTTTTGACTTATTACAGCACCTATGAATACGCCGAGCAGGTCGAGCTGATGTTGGGCATATTGTATTGCCGTTATCTCAATCAGCCCAAGCTCGCCATAAAGCACCTCCAGGCCGCCTGTGAAAAGCTCACCGACCCCGGCCAGTTAAAAATGTGCAAGGACGAACTTGCCCGATTAAAAAATTAAAGTTAGTGCCAGACAGGATTGACTATTGATAAGAGGAAACCAATTGTTTAAACTAATCGTCGATACAAAATACGTAGTTCTTAGCTACGACGACGGGCATGTAGTTCAGCCGTATTTAATCCAATAAAAAAGTTGACAATTACCCAGAGGGGTACTAATTTGAACGAGCGAAAAGTTCTTTGTCGATCGTCATGGTTTTTCTTTCGGTGTATCTTTGATATGGCGGAAAAGCCATACAAAAAAACTAATATTAGTTGCAATTTTAGATGGATTTGACAATTCGTTGAAATCAGAATTTGTAGAGATGTTATTAAGTTGTGTATATGGCAAATTTTGGATTACGATAAGAGAGTGTTAAATGAGCACGTTAAGGACTAGACTGTACTTAGCACTGGTATGTACCATTGTTGTAGGATGTGATGGAACTGCCAAGGAAGAGTTACAGGTAAAAGAGTTACAGGTAAAGGAAACTCATTCACAAAAATGGTATTGGACGGCTAATATTCAATCTGAACCTTTAGGAGCAAAAGTATATTGTGTTTCAGACCCAAATGAAAATATATATATAGGTAAAACCCCAATTGATGTTGAAATCTATACCTTAGAATTAAAAGGTGTGCCGGGGCAATTAGGGGTAAGAACCGACACTTACAATCTCCCGACCAGGAGAATCGAGGATGGATTCTTATGTATTTTCAAACTTGTACAAAGGAATAAAACAAAGGAGGTCGTCGCATTCGATAATAGCGAACTCTCCAAGGATGCAACCGGAGGACTTGCCTATGACCTAAGGCAAGGAAAATATATATTGTTCCAAAAAGGAAGTATGAAACTCTTCCAGCACATTCCCCAGGATTATAAGGTTCCTGCTCCTTTTGTGAATAAACTCTCCGCGGATTTCAATGAAATGGACACAGAGGAAGTAAAATAAGATTCTCAAACCGACCGATTAGGATTCAATACCAACTATAACTGTTTTATTGACAATAAGACAATGCAATCTGTCATTCTGAGCCCCGCTGTTTTGCTTCACAAAAACGAAACTGCGGGTCGAAGCACGACAGTAAACAACCGATCAGTTTGAGTAAGGTTAAAATCCTATTATTGGATTGCTTCTTGCACAAAGTTCGACGCAGAATTATTTGAAAAAAAGTTTTTAAACCTAACTCCTATAATGTGTGATAGATTTATGGAGGAAAAGATGTTAGCTATGAAGAAAACACCATTTTGTTGGCTCGCATTATCAATCTTGCTGGTCGTGACAGGTCAGTTTCGAGCAGCAGAAAAAGACCATTCTGATAGTCTCATTTCTGTGGAAAGTAGTGACAAGTGGGGTTACATCGACAGGATAGGTAAGATAGTCATACCACCGCAGTTTGATAATGCTCGCCGTTTTACAGAAGGACTCGCACTCGTAAAAAGTAACAACAGATGGGGCTATATCAACAAGACTGGCAAGTTAATTATACAATCACAGTTTGATAGTGCTTCATCTTTCCAAGAAGGGCTTGCTTGCGTAAAAAGTGGTAAAAAATATGGCTATATCGACAAGACTGGCAAGTTCATTATACAACCACAGTTTGATGATGCCATGTCTTTCAAAGGAGGTCTTGCGGGCGTAAGAAGTGGTGACAAATGGGGTTACATCGACAAGACTGGCAATTTTGTAGTGCCTACTCAGTTTGAAGATGCTTGGGATTTCATAGAAGGACTCGCACGCGTAAAAAGCGATGACAAGTTTGGCTACATCGACAAGACTGGCAATTTAGTAGTGCCTGCTCAGTTTGATGACGCCGATTTTTCCTTCCAAGACTCACTCACATGTGTTGGGATTCAAGTTCCAACTCCTGGTATCGTAAGCTACATTACACCGGTTGATTCTCCATACATGGTAAGAGCGACACCATTGAAGTATGGATATATAAATAGAAACGGAAAAATTGTAATTTCATGCAAGTTCGATAATGCTGGGGCCTTTGCAGAAGGGCTAGCACGCGTAAAAATTGTTCACAAGTGGGGTTACATCAATAAGACAGGTAAGTTAGTTATTCCACTACAGTTTGATGATGCTTCGTTTTTCCAAGAAGGACTTGCTGCCGTAAGAACTGTTGACAAGTGGGGTTACATCGACAAGAGGGGCAAGTTAATTATACCTGCTGAGTTTGATGATGCTCAGTCCTTCAAAGAAGGGCTCGCACGCGTAAAATGTGGTGACAAGTTTGGCTATATCGACAAGACCGGTATGATTGTCATACTTGCTCAGTTTGATGAGGCGAGTATTTATTTCCAAGACGGACTCGCATGGGCAAGAACTGGTGAGAGGTATGGTTACATCAATAAGACAGGGCGTTTTGTCTGGTCGAATATCAAATCAAAATGAACTCAGAACTCATAAAAGAAAAGAGGGAGAGAAGGAGGAAAGGAAAGAGATTCTCTGAGGGAAATTAGGGGCAGCGGGGCTCCTGAAAAAGTCCCTGTCTTCTAAAATGGTATTATATATCGATTTAAAGAAAAATTCCTGAAAATTTCAATAATAAGCATACTTAGACAGGCAAAATTGACGAAGTATCGTTGGAAAATAACGCCGGCAGCGGCTATATTTAATCCAATAAAAAAGTTGACAATCACCGGGACGAGTGCTAATTTGAAAGGCCGAAGAGTTATTTGGCGGTTTGAAAGTTTGTTGATTTGGGGAACAGGAACTTATTTTTTGGGAGATAGAAAAATGCAATCCTACATCAAATTGTTCGCTATCGTTATTCTAACATGTTCAGTGTCCGTCGGCGTTGCCCAGGAAGCCGACACCCCGGCTTTTCCCTATATGGCCGAGATAACCGGCGACAATCTCTATGTCCGCTCCGGTCCGGGTACGAACTTTTACTACTGCGGCAAACTCAACACAGGCGACAAAGTAAAAGTTATCGGCAAACAGTTTAGCTGGGCCCGCATCGTCCCGCCGGAAGGGAGTTTTTCCTGGATTTCAATGCAGTATGTCAGCACTGACCCGGCCAACCCTACCGTCGGCACTGTCACCGGTGACAGAGTTCGTGTCTATGCCGGGTCCGATTTCGTAAAGCCGTTATATTCGACGACCCTGCAGGGAAAGCTCGACCAGGGTGACAAAGTCAAGCTGTTAGGCGAGCAGATGGACGATTATTACAAAATAGCCCCTCCGTCTTTTGCCTATCTTTGGGTAAGCATCAATTTTACAAAACCTATACCGGTGGTCGAAGAACCTGCTCCAGCTGTTGAGACACCGGCTGTTGAACCGACGGCTGAGCCCAACGAGGCTCCCGAAGAGGTAGTTCCCGAACCTGCCACACCCCAGACAATACTCGAAAAATATAACGCCCTGCGAGAGCAAGTTGAGGCCGAACGGGTTAAGCCAAGAGAGCAGCAGAACTACACAAATATGAAAAAGGCGCTTATTGAGCTCGCCGAGAACAAAACGGATGATAAGGTTGCACGCTATGCGGAGTTTGTGCTTAAGCAGATAGAGGGCTTTGAATTAGCTTTGGCGGTAACCAAACAAGTTCAGCTTCAGAATGAGCAATTGCAGAAGATTAAGGAACGAATAAATAAGGCCCGCGCCACAAGACTGGCAGAATTTCAAGACCTGGGCAGATTTGCAGTTGTAGGGCAGCTTCAAACTTTCACTACTTACGGCCCGGGGCACTACCGTATAATCAACGAAGCGGGCAAAACCGTCTGTTACGCTCTACCGGGCCCCCAGGTCTCCCAGGTGACACTGAGCAGACTTGTAGGCCAGAAAGTGGGGCTGGTTGGAACCATAGAGCCGCATTCACAATCGGCAGGCGCCATGGTACGATTTACAGATATAGCTGACTTACGTTAATCAGCTTTCGGAGTTTCGGAATATTTATAGCTCTATATAGCGTGACATTAAGTTTTTAAATAACAAAGTCGCGCCTATCACGGCGCGACTTTGTTACTGATAGCTCATAATTGTCAAAGTGCAAGTTTTCGCCCTTCTGGTGCTTCGCGAAGCACATTGACAAGGGGAAAAACTGCTACCCTCTTCGCCTTCTATCTGAGCCCGGGACAGCAGCAATCTCGTCCGGTGGAGCCACAACCTCGCCCTTTTCGAAGTCTTCAGCGGTCGGCTTGAGAGTGAGGTTATACCACTGCGAATCCTTGTTCTCGGTAAGGTCCGACCACCTGACCATTTGGCCGGTGTAAGTAGCGATACGACCCATAATCGCGGTAAGTGTGGATTCGGCAACGTTGCGGGCCTCGTTGAGCGGCTTGCCCGCGAGAATACTATTGAGCAGGTCAACATGCTCCTGGCAGTACGGCCCCTTGTGCTCGGGATAGTCCGGAGCATCGATGCTCTTGCTCGAAACCATCTTGCCGCCGTCACCCCAGGTTGAACCCTCGCTGCCTATAAAGTGCTCACTGACTCTGTTATAGCAGCCGTTAATCTGGCGGCACATACTATGGATGTGAAGGTTGTCATCGTAGTCCAGCTGAACGCTGTGGAAGTCAAACTGATTGCCAGTCTTGCGGCGGGCACGTCCGCCGAAGCCAAGGGCCCTAATCGGCGGATGCCCGATGAACCAGTTGGCAACATCGAGGTTGTGGACGTGCTGCTCGACGATATGGTCACCCGACATCTCGGTAAAGCTGACCCAGTTGCGTACCATGTAGTCTGCATCGCTCTCGCCCGCTTCCTTGGTCCTATACCATAGTGCGCCACCGCACCACCAGACGCAGCCGCCCTTGATATCGCCGATGGCGCCGCGCTTGACAGCATAAGCGGTTCTGCGATAGTTTCTCTGATGGCGTCGCTGCGTACCGGCAACAACTCCCAGTCCTTTGCGCTTTGCCAGCTCGCCAGCTTCGATAACCCTGCGGCCACCCGGCGGGTCAACACATACGGGCTTTTCCATAAAGACATGTTTGCCCGCTTTGATTGCCGCCTCAAAATGCACTGGTCGGAAATTCGGCGAGGTTGCAATCAAGACAATATCGACATTTGTATCGAGGAGCTTCTTGTAGGCATCGGCGCCGGAGAAACAACGTGACGCAGGGACATTATATTTCTTCCCGGCCTTAACCGCCCTTTCCTTGAACCAGTCGGCCGTTGCCACGACTTCCAGCTCCAGATTCTCGATGTGCGCGCCTGCGTCCATGCAGTTTCCCAGAGCCCCATTGCCCCGGCCGCCGGAGCCAATCAGACCCACGCGCATCTTCCTGTTAGCGCGGGCAGCAAAGATGACATTCTTGCCGGCCAGGACCGCAGCCATGCCCGCCGCCGATGTCTTGACAAAATCCCTTCGCGAAATGTTACTGATTTTTTCGTTTAGTTTCTTCTTCATAAATAATCCCTTTCGATTAAATTGGTTGTTAATGAGCTTATGTGCCTCCAAAATTCTTTTTAAACATCAGCCGAACTAAAAATCGTCACAGGCTCGATAGGCCTCAATGACCGCCATCTCGCCTTCCTTGCCCGGCTTGCTTCTGCCGTGCTCCATACATAATACGCCCTTGTAACCTTTCTTATGGAGATGTTTGAAAATGTTTTTGTAATTGATTTCTCCGGTCGTTGGTTCCTTGCGGCCCGGATTGTCACCCAGATGGAAAGTGGCGATTTCATCCCAGGCCATATCGATATTCGGGATAAGGTTGCCCTCGGTAATCTGCTGGTGATAAATGTCGTTTATAATCTTGCAGGAAGGGCTTCCCACCGCCCGGCAAATCTGATATGCCTGTGGAATCTTTGTCAAAAACAATCCCGGATGATTCGTCCACGCATTCAGAGGCTCAATTACAATTACCAATCCCGACGGCTCACATACTTTAGCGCAATGCTTGAGGTTCTCGATTACGTTAGCTGTCTGATAATCCCACTCAAGGCCCTCATCGAAACGACCCGGCACCACTAGCGCCCATTTGGCGTTGACGCGCTTAGCCAATTCAACACCTTCTTTCATTTTCTTTATGAGCATCTCGCGTATCGCCTTATCGCGAGTAACAAATGACTTCACGCCGAAATCGGCATACAGGACAAACGGCCCTATGGTCATACCCAATCGGTCCGTTTCTTTCGCAATCTTTTCCTGCAAATCCTTCGGCTTTCTTATTAGGCCATTATCGAACATAGCGGAAAAACCCTGGTCGGCCATAAATTTAAGCTGGTCGATTTCATCCCTGCCCGCGTGCTGGCGAAACATGCCAAAGTTTGGTGCATATTTGAGTTTGAACTTCTTTGAAGTCCCTGCCGCTCGCGCTGTAGAGGTTACCGTCGAAACCGCTACTGCTGCTGCCGCAGCGGAAGCCATAAAGTTACGCCGAGTAATCTTTTCGCGATTGTTCATTTCAGTACTCCTAAAAACTCACGTTCATTGTTTTATTGGATTCTCCGCCACCCTGGGTATGTAACTATCTTTTACAAAAACACCTCCAACCAAATGGAAAGTTATTAATCTTTACCAGCACTTTTAACTGCTTTTCCATTATAACTTGCAGCAATTAATACGCAACCTAAACCTTCCGCGAAAATATTATTACTTCTTCAAATCGCTGAATTTTTCAACAATACCGGCAATTCTTATACTAATCCCTTGAGATGCTTGAGACTAAGCTGTGCCTGGTCGGGCGTACCACACTCTACGGAAAATACGATGTCACGAGGAGTCTTCTTACTGACAATTTCGATGACCCTGGCCCAGTCGATGACGCCATCGCCACATGCGCAACCTACCGGCGTGCCGGTCACCTTGCCCCGCTCAGCTTCAGCGTGCTCTACGGAAATATCCTTTGCGTGCAAATGTACCAGCCGTTCAGCCACCCGTTCCAGCCATTCGTACACATCCTGTCCGGCCAGGTAGGCATTGCCGGTATCCAGGTTGATTCCGATGGCCGGCGATTTGACCAGATTGTAGATACGGTCCAAGCCATCGGGGGTCTTGGAGTATTGGGCGTGTGGTTCCAGCCCGATGACAACGCCGCGACGCTCGGCGACAAAGGCCGCTTCCTGAAGCGTGTACTTAATCAACACGTGGTCCTCTTCTTCGGTCGTCCACTTGGCCTTGATGCCTTCGTCGGTATTGATTACCGGAACTCCTATCTCGGCCGCAACGCGAATCGCCATCTTGATATACTCTCCGTGAACCTCCGGCCTGCCCAAAGGCCCATGGGCCTGAAGCGCGGAAATCTTCAATCCCGCCTTGTCACAGGCTTCCTTGATTCGGTATGGGTCGTCAAACATCGAAACGGTGTGAAAATATCCGGCTTCGCTCATCAGCTCCCGACCGAAGTGAACCATAGGCTCGATGTACTCGTAGCCCATCTCAGCAGCTTCCTCAACAGCCCACTCAAAAGGTTTGTCACTGCTGCGAGAAAACTCGGTGTTTAGGCCAATATAGACATTACCCATTTTTCACAAGCTCCTTAACTTAAATTGTTAATTGGTGAGTGGTTAATTGGTTAATTGACTATTGGCTACTCACCACTCATTACTCAACTTATTAATTTACAAATGCCATGGACTCCGCATCGGCCGGGCCAACATGCGGTTGGCTTCATCATCACCGATGAATCGTTCGGCGGCCGGGTTCCACCTGAGCTTTCGCTTCAGTCGATTTGCGATTTCCGGAACCAAACCGAGATAGGAGGCCTTATGGCCTGCCTCTACCGGAGATACAGGGTCCTCGCGGTTTCGCACACTATTTAGAAAATCGCCATGGTGACTTGTAGATTTATGAAGATTAGTCTCGTTTGGCTTGATTTTCACATCTAACAGCGAGGCAGGCTCGGCCCAAATTCCTCCTCTATTGACATGGACCCACCCCTTGTCACCCTCGAACTGACAGCCCTGCTTATTCGGGTTGCCGGTGTCCGAATAAGTCATACGCAGACCGCTGCTATAGTTAAACTCTGCTTGCCAATCGTTGATATTGTCAGTCAGGCCGTCGTTGCGATAGCTGCCTTTGCAGACGACGTCGAATGGTTCGCCGGCCAGTGCCGGACAGCCCCAGTTTGCAATGTCCAGATGATGAACGCCCCAGTTGACAATGAAACCTGCGCAGTAATCCCATATCAGGTACCAGTCCGGCCAGGCCAGTCTGCCTCCATTGTAAGGTTTCAAAGGTGCCGGCCCGACGTACATATCGTAGTCAAGCCCCGGTGGAATCGGTTCTTCCGTAGTAGGCTTCATGTATGTTCGCTTGTATTCAGGCCCAGGCGCAGCGACCTTAACTGTGTGGAGCTTGCCAAGATATCCGTTTATTGCAAGCTCACAGGCAAGCCGGAACTTGCGGTCCGACCTCTGCTGGGTTCCGGTCTGGAAGACCCGGCCGTACCTTCGCACTGCATCACGAATCGCCTGGCCCTCGACCACCGCCACACCTAATGGTTTTTCACAGTACATATCTTTACCGGCTCGTGCGGCCGCGACGGCCATCAATGCGTGCCAATGGTCCGGGGGGGCAATCATCACGGCATCGATATCCTTGCGAGCAAGAAGCTCACGAAAGTCGTTATAGGTGGCGCATGCTTTGTCCCCGTAGCCCTGGTCAACAATATCCTTGGCTTTTTGGCGCCGCTCGGCGCGAACATCGCAAACAGCAACGACCCGAACATCCGAGTGCCCCATAAAAGCACGCATATTCGCGGTGCCCTGACCACCCATACCGATACAGCCCATTACAATGCGATTGCTCGCGGAAGCACTATCAGCTTTGCCTAAAGCCAAGGAAGGTACAATGTTTGGAAATGCTATCGCACCGGCAGCTATTCCCGTTACTTTCTTAAGGAGCCGACGTCGATTAAAATTTTCTTGTGCGGACATCTTTAAAATCTCCTCAAAATCAGTACCGCTGTGGCCAAGTGAGCCCCGTTAGAAATTTTTGCTTTTGTCCCATATTCTTGCTCCTTTTGGAATTTCTAACAGGGTGAGCAAAAGACCCATACGGATTTAAAGGCAGCGAATACAAAGGACAGAACTGACTTCTGACTTCTGTTTATGCAAAGCCTTTCAGATTCTGTATTTATTTCTTTATGCCTTTTTGAAGGCGGTCCATTTCTGCTTGCTCTTGGTACTGGCCAAAACGGTCTCTATAAAAAGCATGCCCCGCAGACCATCATTAACGTCCGGGAAGTCCAGCGCCAGCGGGTCCGGCTTTGTCCTGGTTATTCTTGCCCGCACGGTATCGGCAAAGTTGCAGTAATTGTTGGCAAAGGCCTCAAAGAAAGCTTCGGGGTGACCGAACGGTAGTCGTGTAGCACGTGCTGCTGCAGGGCTTTTTGCACCGACGTAATCATTTCCGCGGCGCCAAACCTGTAGCGGCCCATCGGGCACCTTTACATACAGGTAGTTGGGATGCTCCTGATGCCATTCCAGACTTTTTTCTTCGCCATAAATCCAGATGGCCAGATTGTTCTCTTCGCCGATGGAAATCTGGCTGGCGTGAAGGATGCCCCTGGCACCGTTATTGAAACGCAGCAGAACATTACCGTCGTCATCCAGCCGACGACCCTTGACAAAAATCGTCAAGTCTGCACATACCTGGGTAATCTTCAGCCCCGAGATGTATTCGCAAAGGTTTTCGCAATGTGTTCCGATGTCACCCATACACCCGGCGCCGCCGCTTTGCTTGGGGTCGGTCCGCCAGGCCGCCTGCATCTGGCCTGTTCTCTCCAACGGGGTCGATAACCAGCCCTGCGGATACTGCACTATAATCTTGCGAATCTTACCCATCTCGCCTTTTCGCACCATGTCCCGGGCTAATTTGACCATCGGGTAACCGGTGTAATTGTGCATCAGGCCGAACACCTTGCGGGACTTCCTAACGAGTTTTTGGAGGGCTTTTGCCTCTTTGACGTTGATGGTCATTGGTTTCTCGCACATTACATGGAAGCCGGCATTAAGAAAATCTCTGGCGATAGGAAAATGCCAGTTGTTCGGTGTGGTTATCGAAACAAAATCAATTCTTTCACCTTCCGGCAGCTTAAGCTCACCCTTTATCATCTGCTCGTAAGTGCCATATACCCTCTTGCGGTCGAGCAAAAGCTCGCGTCCCATCTGTTTGGACTTGCGCGGGTTGATATCGAACGCCCCGGCCACCAGCTCGATACTATGATCCAAACTAGCCGCCTTGCGGTGCACTTCACCGATGAATGCTCCCGGTCCGCCACCAACCATACCCATCTTTAACTTTCGATCGAATTTCATATTTGCTCCTTTCAATACAATATCGAAATGACATTCCTTGTTTTGAGATACTGTTCTAACCGTTTATAAAATAATTTTGTTCAAAAAGTACTGCCTCCTGCAAAAACATCTTTTCCAGGATTATAGAGCTTTAGGCCGACAAAGCAACCCGAAAAGAAGTCCTTTTTGGTTACAGAAATTTAGACCAACAAGAAAGGGGAAATATAACCTAAACCTCCCTATTCCGCAAGGCCTCGGGACAAAAAAGAAATAGAAATCAAAAGAAAATAACCACACCCTCACTGCTGAAAGAATTGGTGAATTCGAGAATACAGCAAAGTTAGGGTTGACAATAATTAAACGTAAGTTATAAATCTCCTAATATGAACCATTGATAAATTCAACCGTAACTGAATATTGCAACGAGGAAAAATATGAAAACCGATATTAGCCCGGTATCTGTTGATTTATACTTCATTCCCGTGGAAACAAGAATTCCCCTTAAGTTCGGGACTCAAGTAGTTACCCATGTTACTTGTGCACGCGTTTGCGTGACGGTGGCGAACAAACAAAACCAAAGGGCACAGGGATGGGGAGAAACTCCATTAAGTGCCGAGTGGGCCTGGCCCAGCAGCTTGGGACATCAGGAAAGAAACGAGGTGATGGAAGATTTCTGCCGTATGCTTGCCCAGGCCTGGGCACAGTTCGACCGGCAGGGTCATCCGATTGAATTAGGCAATGATTTTATTGAATCGATATTGCCGAGACTACTGGAGAAGCTCAATCAACAACGGGGTGAGCAGGCAGAGCCGATGCCACATCTGGCGGCTTTGGTTTGCTGCTCTGCTTTTGATGTTGCCCTGCACGATGCGTACGGTCAGCTTCTGGACCGGGATGTGTACTCGACTTACAACGCCGAATTTATGAACGCTGATTTGTCCGCTTTCCTTAAACGGGCTGAGGAAGTCGATTTCTCGTTTGCGGGCAAATATCCTGCTGATTTCTTCTCTCATCCTCCGGCAAAGACTATGCCAGCCTGGCATCTGGTAGGCGGTAAGGATTTGCTCGATGCCTCCGAACTAACGGGCGCAGAACCGGACGACGGCTATCCGGTTCTATTGCCTGACTGGATAAAACGCGACGGCCTGACCTGCCTGAAGGTCAAACTACGTGGTAATGATTCTGCATGGGATTATGAGAGGCTGATAAGTGTCGGCGAAATCGCGATTGAAAATAACGCTCTGTGGCTGACCAGTGATTTTAACTGCACGGTTACCGACCCAGCCTATGTGAATGACATTCTGGACAGGTTAATGATAGAAAGTCCTCGAATCTATCAGCAGATTCTCTACGTCGAGCAGCCGTTTCCATACGACCTAAAGGAAAACCAGATTGACGTTCACAGTGTATCGGCGCGCAAGCCTCTGTTTATGGACGAAAGCGCCCACGACTGGAAACTAATAAAGCTCGGCCGCAAACTCGGCTGGACAGGAGTCGCCCTCAAAACCTGCAAAACCCAAACCGGTGCGATTTTGAGTCTTTGCTGGGCCAAGGCACATGGAATGACCCTGATGGTGCAGGACCTGACTAACCCGATGTTGGCACAGATTCCTCACGTTCTTTTGGCGGCGTACGCGGGAACGATTATGGGTGTCGAGACCAATGCGATGCAATTTTACCCGGCGGCTTCGGCGCCGGAGGAGGCGGTGCATCCGGGGCTTTATAAACGGCGGAACGGCCAGGTTGACTTATCGACATTAAGCGGGCCGGGCTTTGGTTACAGACTGGATGAAATCAAAAGGGATTTGCCCGAATTAGCGGCAAGTTTTGAAAAGTAAAGTTTAAATTGTCTTATCTTCAATTAGGGAGTAACTGAAAATGGCGAAATTAAGTGCATTCGCGGATGAAGTAACCGACGATTTTTTAGAGCAGGTTAAGTACCTTGCCGGTGAACAGGTCGGTTATATTGAGCCTCGCTTTATCAACAAGAAAAATATAATGGACCTCACAAAAAACGAGCTGAACGAAGCGAAAAAGATGATACAGGACCATGGCCTAAAGGTGAGCGCCATCGGCTCACCTATAGGCAAGGTGAAACTTGATGAGCCTTTCCAGCCGCATCTGGATAAGTTCAATCACGTCGTCGATTTGGCCATGTTCTTTGAAACTCCGTACATACGAATGTTCAGCTACTACGCTCCGGAAGGTCAGAATATCGACGACTATCGCGACCAGGTTATGGAGCGAATGGCCGCCAAGGTTGATGTACTAAAAGACGTTGACGTTACGATGGTCCATGAAAATGAAGCTAACATTTACGGCCATACCCCCGAGCACTGCGTTGATATTGTCAAGACCGTCGATTCGCCGAAACTACGGCTGGTCTATGACCCTGCTAATTTCGTCTGGGGCGAAAAGATACTGGATAATGTAGAAAGCTGCTGGCCTATTATGAAGCCTTATGTCGTACACATTCATATCAAAGACTGGAAGCTTGGAGCCAAAGACGTGGGCAGCATACCGGGCGAGGGAGACGGACAAATCAAAGAGCTGCTTGCCGAACTGGCGGCGATTGACTATGACGGCTGCCTCACAATGGAGCCGCATCTGCAAAAGGGCGGCCAGTTCGGGGGCTCGACGGGGCCTGAGCTTTTTTCAAGGGCCATAGCAGCGGTTAGAGAAATGGCTGCAGAAGCAGGATTGAAATGTAGCTGAGATTAAGAAGGGAAGGCAGGAATACAATGGAATATCAAGATATTCTGAAAAACCTCGCACCCTGTGGGCTTAATTGTAAGAAATGCTTAGCTTTCTCAGATGGCGAAATAAAAGACCACAGTAAGAAGTTGAGGGATTTGTTGGGTGACTTTGACCGATATGCTGAGAGGTTCTCAAGTTTTCTTCCTGTTTTCAAAAATTATCATCAGTTTAAGGAATTGCTATCATTTTTTACCCAGGCAGATTGCACCGGTTGTAGAAATGGCAAATCAAAATATCCTAATTGCGGTGTTACAAAATGCTATCGAGAAAAAAGTGTTGACTTCTGCTTTCAATGCGATGAATTCCCATGTGAAAAGACAAACTTTGATCCGGACCTGCTCCGCAGATGGATACAGATGAATAATCGCATGAAAGAAATTGGCGTAGAAGCATATTTTCAGGAAGCTAAAGACTTACCAAGATATAAGTGAAAGGGAACATAATGAAGATTTGGAATTTTGGAATCATTGGTGCCGGATTAATCGCTGATTTTCACGCAAGAGCCATCGGAGATATTCCCAATGCAAAGCTAATCGGCTGTTGCGACAAGATACCAGAGAGAGCTAAAAACCTTGCAGAGAAATATAACATCCTTGCCTTTGATGATTATGAGAAAATGCTCAAGAGCGACCAGATAGATATCGTTACTATCGCCACACCGAGCGGATTCCATATGGAGCCGACCATTGCCGCAGCCGAGGCAGGAAAACACGTAATATGCGAAAAGCCCCTGGATATTACTTTGGAGCGAATTGATGCTATGACCGAGGCCCACGAGAAAAGCGGCACGCGCCTGGGTGGCATATTTCCGTATCGATTTAACGATATGATGGTGCCTCTTAGAGAAGCGATAAGCTCCGGACGCTTTGGCGTGATTACTTATGCTTCGATATATGTCCCTTGGTGGCGCACCGACGAATATTACAAGGACTCCTGGCACGGCACGTGGAAACTTGACGGCGGCGGAGCACTGATGAACCAGTCCATACATATGGTTGATATGCTGTGCGATGTAATGCCGCCAATCGAATCTTTACAGGCATTCACCGCGACGCTGGGACATCCTCAGATAGAAACAGAAGATACCGCGGTCGCTGTGCTGCGTTATACCACCGGAGCATTGGGAGTTATCTACGGCACCACTGCCTCGTATCCGGGACAATTCAGGCGATTTGAAATTACCGGTACAAAAGGCACTGTCATAAATGTGGAAAACAGTATTACCCTCTGGCAGTTCGCCGATGAAAAAGCGGAAGATGAGCAAATCCGAAAGAAATTCGGAGAAATCGAAGGTGGCGGCGGCGTGGCCGACCCGGCTGCCATCTCGTATGAAAATCATACACGCAATTTCAAAGCGTTTCTCGATGCACTCGAAAGCGGCGAAGACTTCTGGATAGATGGACGTGAAGCTCGCAAGGCGGTGGAAGTGATTCTGGCAATATATAAATCCGCCAAAGAGCAAAAACCTGTCAAGCTCGATTAATCCACCAAAGACAGATTCGATATCCGAAACTCTTATTATTACCGGCTACAGCTTACGAAATAGCCGCCAGCACACCTTTGACGTAGCCGACCGACTCGGCCAGCCCTGCCAGCGGGTCATCGGCGTCCTTTTCATATTCGAACGAGACGATACCCGAATACTTTATCTTTATCAGCATCTTTAAGAACTTCGGGATGTCAATCACTCCCCGTCCGACTTCAACGTTACTTCCCTTCGGGGTTGCCTCTGTAACATCCTTTATGTGCACATCCAGCAGCCGGTCCGCGTACTTCCTGGCCGATGCTATTGGGTCCGAACCTATTCGTATTGTATGCCCAATGTCATTGCAAAGCCCAATCCGTTTATCCAAATCCTTGATTCTTTCATAGGCACTGGCCGGTGTCGGGTAAATTTTGTCCCCCGGCCCGTGATTGTGAATGGCAACTTTAATATCATATTGCTTAACTTTTTTATTTACAAGCGGCAGCAGCTCAGGGGCCGGAACACCGATAATCACCTTCATTCCTGCGGCTCTGGCATAATCAAAGGCATTTTGTACCTCGTCCTCGGTTTTCATAGAGATTACACCACCGCCGTAGAGTATCAGCCCAGCTTCTTTGACTTTTGTCACGACGTCCCGGATTTGAGCCGGCGTGCTGTCCAGAGGTAAATGAAAGCTCTTGAAGCAAATGTATTTCAATCCAACCCGTTTGGTCATCGCCAGTGTGTCATCCAGGCTGAATTTTCTTAGAGTGTACGAGGCCAGGCCTAACTTGAACCGTTGTTTACCTGCTCGCCCACGAACCTGGCCAACAGAGCTGCATGCGCCGGCCAGCGAAGCCACCGCACCTATTCCCGCTATCCGAAGAAAATGCCTTCTGTTTTGCTCTTTTTCTGTCATCAGTGTTTCCCCTTTTTAAGTATTGTCACCCTGCTTGCTATTTTTGAAGTCAAATATAAAGTCCACGGTCAAACTATTATTTATATCAAATCATCCTGACAGATACAATTATTTTACCGCTTGTTCTGCCATTCGTAAATTGACTGTATCTTCGGAATTGGTCTCGGGGCGTCACCGAGTGGAAAAGCCTTGTTTGTTTCGACCACAGCAGGTTTACCCTTGCCGGCCACGAAACCGCCGTTGCCCCCATATAATTTGTTCCCAATTATCTCGGCTCCAATACAATCGGACGTTGCGAGGAAAATCATCGGCGATTTGCCGTCCTTGAGGACGAAGACGTTGTCCTTAACAATATGGTCGAAGCTTGCGGTCTTGGCGGAGACGCCCGGGCCGTTGTCCACTATGAAACGGCTGTAGAGAATCAGCCAGTTTTCGTTCATGCCGCCCATCCAAACGCCTGCTCTTGGAGAGCTGACATCGCAGTTGTACACAACATTCCTCGGGCCGTTCGGGCCATGGGCAGCGTCTTGCGGCGGTGACGCCCACATTCCGTACCCGTACCCTCCATGACCCCGTACAGACTCGATTACACACTGTTCGATAAGGTTTTCATTCGTCCAGCCCGCATGCCACTGGCCATCGCTCTCGTGGAAGATGCTTTTGCGAATCACGCAGCCGCTGGCAGCCCACTGGAAAAGGGGAGCATGTCGCATCTTGAACGTCTCGACATTCTCCATAAGACAATCCCAGCATTTGTCCCAGCCGGTGTAGGCCGTGCCGCCACCGCCCTTAAACCAGGCATCATCGAAAACACAATCACGAATTTCGCACCATTTGGCCATCGAGCCATATACGGGGAAGCGGCCGCACTTTTTCACAGTTACATCTTTTGCCCAGCAGTTCCAGCCGTGATAAAAGACAACACTGCTAATCCAGAGATTTTCTGTCTGTTCTATATATAAAGATTCAATTCCACAGCGTTGGATTGGTACGACTTTCCGAACGTAAGAGCCATCGATAACAGGAAACTCAATTCGCAGGGGTTGATTGATCGTGATTGTATTGTTTTTTATATCGCTGATGACTACTTCGTATTGACGATATACTCCCCATTTGCAGGCGTTTTTAGTGAGCTTTTTCCATCGCTGGGTTGCAGGTCCGTCAATAAGAATACAATCTTCGACCCGAAGTCCCTTGGTGCTTTCCAACTCTAATGTCATATCACCTCGTTTGCCGTCTTTGATTAGTTTCAGCCTCCTGCCGACCGTCCCCTTACCCGCGAAGGTAATTGCCGCCCGCGAGTCCGCAACAGGTCCGGTGTCATTAAAGTTCGAGTCAAGAATGATGGGAATTTCTCCGGTGCGTTTTGTTCCATCTTTGTACTCTGCGATACCTTTTAAGAGGCGTGGCCCATCTGGAACTTTGCCAACTGCACTGCGGCCATAAACGGCAAAGGCGAATGTATTTCCTGAGTGTTGACCCCGACTCCACTGGCCGATAACTACATCATCGACCATCATCGTCATTTTCATCAATCCTGACGGTTTACAGTGCATTTCGAGTCGCGTGTTCCTGCCCACCCGGCTGCCCGAAGGCGGGTTGTAGAAAACCACACCGTTCTCAGGAATCGAATATCGAAATATCAAACGTGTCTTTCCGGGGCCTTGGCCTGTGTTCCCGCAAGGCGGGGTCCCTCGAATAACCACATCGTCGTGGCGTACCGTCACGGGACGGTCAATATAATAAATACCTTCACCCAGCAATACCGCCCCACCTCCCATTTTACCCGCGGCTTCACACGCTTTTGCCAGAGCTTCGGAGTCGTCGGCATCATCATCCGCTTTGGCACCAAAGTCCTCGATTGATGTGACTGCTTTTATCTTTGGAATCCCGCCCTGGACACCACATTTTGTCCAGTTAGGGTACACGATTCCGTCCGGACCGAGCACATCAGCAGGAGTCAACCGGTTCTTCTCGCTCGGCTTGATTTTATACTGCCTCTCCCAGGGTGTCACTCCCCTTTCTTTGACCGAGGAATTACCACAGGCGGATTGGCCGAATGTTCCGAGAAGGGCAATTAAAAAAATCAGACCAGCCATATGCGCCAAAGGTACCGATACTGTAAGTCTGTGTAATCGCATTGTGAAATACTCCAGCGATGGACTTTGTGTCACTACAGTATGGTCTTGCTAATAGCAGAATTAGGATGGAAAATCAAGCGAAAAAAATGAATCAGGGATTGCGGGGGTCCTGATTTACGCCGTTAGAAATCTATCACAAAAAATAACGGGGTGAACTAATCCAGGAATTGTTTCATTATCGCCGCTGTATGCATTGCAATGAGCATCAGATAGTCCAAATCGCTCAGGCTGTAATGCTCGTGTATCATAGCGTTGTCAACATACAGAACTCCGAAACAACCGGTCGGACGCATAATCGCTGCTACCATTGCTGAGCGTATTCTTCCCTTCGCCTCCACTTGAGCAGAAACACTCGGCAGGACAAAAAACTGTCCTTTCTCAACCGCTTGAGTGATTTTCTGACCGAGCTGTAATTCGTTAAGCTGAACTGGCGCGCCGTCTCGTCTTTTACCCCCGTGACAGGTCATCGGACCTGCAGGCTCCTTTCTCAAAGCACACCAGACATGGTATGCGCTGAACTGCTCTAATGTAATATCCAACAAGGTCAATAACAGCTCATCGAGGCTGCCAGTTTGAAATATTCTCTCGGTCGCCTTTGAAAAGTCAGTTAACCTCCTGGCTGCCAATCTCATAGCCGGCGCGTGCTGGGCATCCGGCCTTCTTACCACAGTTTCGTGCTTGGGAACTGTCAGCGCCGCTTCCAGATGAAGAGTGTCCTCCGGATGAATTGGCTCCTCAGCTTGAGCTTGCTTTTTGAGGATGATTTCGAGGGTAAAATCAGTTATACGAAGACAATCACCGTGTTTGATTTCAGCCTTTTGGATTGCCTTATCGTTAAGATACGTTTTGTTCGACGAGCCCAGGTCCTCAATTATCCATCTTCCATCATCCGTGCTTTTGATTACAGCGTGCTCTCTCGAAACCCCTCTATCAGGCAAAAAGACATGGTTGTTGGTTCCTCTACCGATAGAAATAGGACCCTCGGTGAACTGCAATTCTTTGGTATTGCCGCCACTTTTTTTTACAAGCACCCGCATCGTTTTCTCTCCATGCATTTGAATGTAAAATTACCTATATTATCCATATCTGAGACGATTTGTCAAGTAAACTATCACCTGGATATCAAATATAATGTAGAAAACACCAAAATAAGGCTAAAAAAGCACAAATTGACCAGTTTTTGTCAAGAAAAAAAATCTTCCTCTAAAATACACAGATTACATTTGTTTTTGGGGCTTATGAATGCGGTGGCGGTAGTGGTCCAGGATAACAGCCGCCACAATAACACAGCCTGTGATAAGGCGTTTAGTCGATTCTTGCGCCCCAATCTGGGCCAGCCCCGTATCTAAAACCGCGATGATAAGCACGCCGAAGAATGAGCTTACTACCGAGCCGCGGCCGCCCATAAGACTTGTGCCTCCGATGACGACTGCTGCGATGGCCTGGAGCTCCAAACCATAACCGGCGTTGGGATTGGCTGATGACAGCCTTGCCGTATGTATCACCGCGGCTATGGATGTTAGAAAGCCGCACAGGACAAAGACCGCAAGTTTTAGTGGACGCGGGTCAATGCCGGACAGCCTAACCGCCTCTTCGTTTGTGCCGATGGCTATAAGATATCGCCCGAAAACGGTTCGTGAAAGAACCAACTGGCCGGCAACAACAATCGCGACGGCTATGATAAATGGAAGGGAAAGACCCAGAATTGAGGCCTCGGTGATTACTTCCACAGGCCCGCCTATATATATAGTTCGTGATTCGGTTACAAGATAGGCGGCGCCCCGCGCGATTTCCAGCATTCCTAACGTAACGATAAAAGCCGGCAGCCTCCACTGTATTATCACCAGGCCATTGACCGCGCCGCAAAGAATACCCACGACAAGGCACACGATAATCGCTGCCGGAAGTGGAAGATTGAATTTAACCAGAAAAAGACCTAACACCGCACCGGCCAAAGCCATAACCGACCCTACCGACAAATCTATCCCCGCAATTATTAACACGAAGGTCATCCCCACCGCTACGATGGTTATGTCCGGGACCCGGTTGGCGATTGTCCTGAACGTCGTGAGGGTAAAAAAGTTCGTGGCGGAAAGCCCGAATATGACTAACAACAGGGCCAACGCCAGTGCCATACCGAGATAATCCGTTACAAAAGCCGGCAGTTCTGACATCCTCTTTTTGATTTGCTTTTGCATAAACTTATACAACACTCCCTTTAGGCTTCTACGTACTGGCTAAAGGCGGCAGCCATTATCTTTTCCTGGCTCCATTCACTCGACCCGAATGTGGCTGCGACCCGGCCGGCCGACATTACCATAATACGGTCGCACATAGCCATAAGCTCCTTGGTGTCCGACGAAACTACGATGACAGCCTTTCCCTTCTCTGCTAATTCCGCGAGCATGTGGTAAATCTCAAATTTGGCCCCGACGTCGATGCCTCTGGTCGGCTCATCAAAGATAAGAACATCACAGTCCCTGTATAACCATTTTGCGATGACTACTTTCTGTTGATTGCCTCCACTCAATTCCTCGACTGTCTGCTCATTGGACGAACAGCGAATACCCAATGCAGCGATATACCTATCCGCCACAGACCGCTCCTCAGCTATATCCACCCAGCCGAATCGGCTGATATCGCGTAACCGCGTCAGCGATATATTAGCACGCACAGCAAGCCTCGACAGCAGTCCCTGCTCTTTGCGGTCTTCAGTAAGGAAAGCTATGCCGTTGCGCACCGCGTCACGCGGTGTGCGGATTTCGAGCGGTTCGCTTTCACCATATAAATATATTTTGCCGCTGTCGGGCCGGTCCGCACCGAACACCGCACGCATCGTCTCTGTGCGGCCGGAACCCATCAGCCCGGCCACACCGAGAATCTCACCCCGGTGAACCTCAAAACTAACATCTCTTACCTTCTCACCAATTGTAAGACCAACTACACGAAGAGCTACTTGCCCGGCTTTTAAGTCGCGACGTAAATGCTCATGCTCCAAGTCGCGGCCAACCATCATATGGATAATATCGCTAACGCTCAACTCGCTTGCCGGATTAGTCGAGATTACCTTTCCATCCCGCAGCACTGTAACCCGATCAGCTATCCGAGTAACTTCTTCGATGCGGTGCGAGATATAGATGATGCCGACCCCTTCGGCCTTGAGTTTTCTGATTTGCGCGAAAAGAAGCTCTATCTCCCGGTCGGTGAGCGATGCGGTCGGCTCGTCCAGCGCCAGTATCCGACAACGCCGTGACAGCCCCGCTGCTATCTCAACCATCTGCTGCTGCCCCACCCCCAGCAATCTTACAGGCACATCAGGGTCGATTTCTTCAAGACCTACCTGCTTCATAATTCCTCTTGCAGCGCCGTTTAGCTTTGCGTAATCAATAATTCCGAACCTGTTAGGTAGTTTCTCAATAAAGATGTTTTCGGCAACGCTTAAATTGGATATTAGATGCAGTTCCTGCATAACCATCCGGATGCCGTGTGCTTCGGCGTCTGCTCTGCTGGTCGGCTGATACTGCTGCTCGTTGAGAAACATCTGTCCCGAGTCGTATTTTTGGACGCCGGCAATAATGCATGTCAGTGTACTCTTGCCCGCCCCGTTCTCACCTACCAGAGCATGGACCTCGCCGGCCCTCAGGTCAAAATCCACCGCGGAAAGAGCCTGCACACCGGGAAAAGACTTGTTAATACCGCAGGCTTTGAAAACTGTTTGGCTCGTCGCAGGCCTCATTTAAGGGTATCCCCCGCACCAATTGAACCCGGGTCGTTTCGATATGCCATCTGAGGGGAAAGGCTTTCGCCAAGAAGCAATTGGTGCGGGGTAATAAGGTCAACCGGAGTCTCTCTATCCGAAGGCGTACCCCTTCCCTTAAGCATCTCAAGGGCATATTCGATGCCGAATAATGCCAGCTTATCCGCGTGCTGGTCAACTGTACACAGAATCTTTCCCTCCTTAAGCAATCTTTGCACCGCTGAGATGTTGTCGAATCCAATGACGAGGATGTCGTCGGACTTGCCGGCGGCCTTAATCGCCGCTATCGCACCGAGGGCCATACTATCATTGGCGCAGAGGACGGCCTTTAGGTCTGCATGCTCTGTAATTAGTGCCGAGACAATCGGTTCTGCCTTTGCCGTTTCCCAATAGCCTGATTGAGAGCTGATGATGTTCATTCCACCGGCCTTCATCGCATCTTCGAAGCCAAGCTTGCGCTGAATCCCGTTGAAGGCGTTGGGCACCCCTTCGATGATTGCCACTTTGTCCCCCGGCCTTAGTTTGCCCGCTAAGTATTCACCGGCAAGCCTTGCGCCTTTACGATTGTCAGGCCCGACAAATGGAATCTTTACGCCCTTGTCTGCTAATACTTCAGCGTCGAATTTGTTGTCAATGTTGACCACTATAATACCCGCATCCATAGCCCGCTTACATACCGGCACCAGGGCCTTGGAATCAGCCGGGGCAATCACTATCGCGTCCATTCCCTGAGCAACCATCAATTCGACATAATCGATTTGCTTGGCTACATCCTGCTCGTCCTTGATGCCGACCACCATAAGCTCGTATTCATCCGCGTGCTCTTTATGGTGCGAGCGGGCACCTTCTTCCATCGTCTTGAAAAACTCGTTTGCCAGTGACTTCATTATCAAGGCAATTCTCGGCTTGTCCGTCTCGCGCTGCTTACAACCGACCGGCAGGATGGATAAAATCATAGTGCAGACGATAAGAACGCCGATAATTAATTTGTTATACTTTCGCATCGCTGACTCCTTGATTAGTTCCCTTTTTCATAAAATCTTCTACCGCTTCTCTGGTAGGCATCGAAGATTGTGCTCCCATTTTAGTAACGGAAAGCGCCGCCACATAATTGGCGAACAAGGCGGCATCGGCTAATGTTTTTCCCTGAGCCAGGCCCACCGCCAGAGAGCCAGTAAAAGCGTCTCCCGCCGCTGTGGCATCGACGGCATTTACCTTTACGGCAGGAACAAATTCCATTCCGTCATTGCCGATTAACAAAAAGCCCTTCGCTCCCATAGTTAAGATAACTGACTTTACTCCGTATTCCAATAACTTCTTCGCCGCCGCGCGGGACGAATCCTCATTTGTAACCTCTATGCCGGTGAGAATCTGCGCTTCTGTTTCATTTGGCGTTAATACATCCACCATTTTAAGAAGCTCCAGACTGAGCTTTTGGGCCGGGGCCGGGTCCAGAATAAAAGGCACACCGGAATCGTTTGCCAATTGGGCGGCTAATTCAACTGTTTCTAATGGAATTTCGAGCTGGGCAACCAACGCACCCGATGAAGCAATATCCGATTCAGCTTTTTGAACATCGTCCGGTGACAGCATTTGATTTGCTCCCGGAGCCACTACAATTACATTATTGCCGGCATCATCAACGGTAATCAAGGCTACTCCGGAGGGAGCTTCATTGGTTTGGATAACGTATTTTGCGTTGACACCTTCTTTTTTGAAATTTTTCAAAGATTGCTCCGCGAATACATCTTCACCCAATTTGACTATAAAATAAACATCCGCCCCCAATTTTGCAGCGGCCACCGCTTGATTTGCACCTTTACCGCCGGGGGTCATTATGAAATCTCTGCCTAAAATAGTCTCCCCCACGGCAGGTATCCTTGGTGATTTAACCACCAAATCCATATTGGAGCTGCCAACTACAACAATTGTTGGTTTATCTTGTTTGATTTTAAGTCCTCAGCAAGAATGTTTTTGATTAAAATAGAATTACACAAATCTCTCATTTCGTTAATCTATCAACTAAAAAATCTTCGAAGGCACCTAAATCTTTCCATTGGGTCGCGCAGTTAATCACTTTGGCGTTTTCGTCGATTCTTGTATATCCATCGTCGGTAACCTTGATTCCCAGCCTTTCCATTTTGACCAGCTCGGTTGACATAGCTAAATAAATTCCGACCGTATCGAAGAGGGTTGTACTGCTCGAATTGAGCTTTTCTTCGACCCTTTTATTGACCTGTGCCTCGCTTAAATCCTTGTTCTGATTTATTATCCCCTGTCTGTACCATGCCCGATAGTTTTCTATCAACGCCCGCGTTAAAGGGCTATTCCTTTTCAGTACTTTTTGATACTTTTGGCCTTTAAGATTGACTATACCGCACGTATCCAGAGGAGTAATTGTCATATTCCAGGGTGCAGTAAAGACCTTCTGTGACTCTTTTACGAAAGCCTCTACATTATATTCGGCGCTGGGTTTTGAGCTGCCGCCGTATCCACGGTAGATACTGCCGTGCATTCCGACGAATTCCGCTTTTTCGGCTATCCGGGGCTCGCGCTCAAGTGCGGCCGCTATATTGGGCAATGGGCCCACGGCAACCACTTTTATTGGCTTGCGAGATTTCATTATAGTATCAATCAAGGCCTGCACGCCATCTTCATAGATAGTGCCGGGATATGATGATAGCTCGTAATCTTCTATCCATGCCTGCTGCCTATGAGGGGCTTGGTTATGCTGCACTCCAATGCCGATGGGTATATCTGTCCTGCCGACGGTTTGCAGGAACTTGGCCACAACCTTTGCCTTTGATGGTGTATTACGTACTGCGGTTGTAATCAATTTAACATCGAATTCGGGAGACTGGAGAAGCATAGCCAGCGCCCACGTATCATCAATATCGTCACAGATGTCCGTATCAAAAATAACCGATATTTTTTCACTTTGGGATGATGGATTTTTATCCAAAGCACACGAGGTTAATGTCACTAAAAACATTGCCAGAATCCCCAATACAATTAGACTGATCGGTTTTATGGAAAGAGCTAATCCACAGATTCTTCTCTTTGCTGTTAAAGGCTTAGTTCCTTTCATAGTTGAACCTCCTTATTTTAAAAAAGTTCTTGTTTTGATATCATTTGCAAATATAGTGTAACGCCGGGTTTTGTCAAAGCAATTTGATTTTTTAGAGAATTGTATGTCGATATTTTAGTTGCATTTACAAAACAGCTCATTTATGAATATGCGTGCATGTTGCAGAATTTTATCAGATGTATTCGCGGCAGGCCGGACTTGATATTTTGTAATAACCAAAATTAAAATGATTCAGCCGGAAAGAATAAAGACCCTTAACGATAAGACCCTGCGAGATGGAAAATACGTATTGTACTGGATGCAGGCCGCCCAGCGAACCGAGTATAACCACGCACTCGAATACTCAATCCGCAGAGCCAACGAACTAAAAAAGCCGGTCTTAGTATCATTCGGAATAACCGACAATTGGCCGCAAGCAAATCTGCGTCATTACTATTTTATGTTAGAGGGACTCAAGGAGGTCAAAAAAGACCTTCGTTCAAAAGGAATCCAAATGGTGTTCCGGCACGAATCCCCCGATTTAAGCACGATAAAATTAGCAAAAGATGCCGCCCTGGTAGTTGTGGATGCCGGCCAATTACGAATCCAAAGAAAATGGCGAAGCAACGTAGCAAAAAAAATCGATTGTCCGTTATATGAAGTTGAAACAAATCTGATTGTGCCGGTCGAAGAAGCTTCATCAAAAGAGAATTTCTCGGCAGGCACCTTTCGACCGAGGATTACAAAGAAGCTCGATTACTATCTTGCCCCGCTTCAACCCAAAAAACCAAAACTGGATTCGCTCAGCTTGAAATTTACCACATTTAATATTGATGATATCGACAAAGCCATCTCAAAACTCAACATTGACCGAAGTGTCGGAAAGGTTGACAGTTTTGGTGGTGGCACCAAGCAGGCCAAACGCCATCTGAGCGTCTTTTTGCGAAATAAGCTCGATAACTTCGCTGCTCTCCGCAACGACCCTAATGAAAACTGTGTTTCAAATATGAGTCCCTATCTCCATTTCGGACAGATTTCACCGTTATATATTGCACTGAAAGTCCTTGAGACCTCCAGCCCCGGCAAAGATGCTTATCTGGAAGAGCTTATCGTTCGCAGAGAGCTCAGTCATAATTTTGTATTCTATAATAACCAATACGATAAATTTGCTTCGCTGCCGCCGTGGGCCGAAAGGACCTTGAACTTTCACCGCCGGGATAAAAGGGATTATTTATATTCAGTTGAGCAGTTCGAAGCGGCCGAAACCCACGACCCCTACTGGAACGCCGCACAAAAAGAAATGGTCATCACCGGTAAAATGCACGGCTATATGAGAATGTACTGGGGCAAAAAGATTCTCGAATGGACCCCGAATCCACAGACCGGATTCAAAACAGCACTATACCTTAACAACAAATACGAGCTTGACGGCAGAGACCCGAACGCCTTTGCCGGCGTGGCCTGGTGTTTTGGAAAACACGACAGGGCCTGGGCGGAAAGACCGGTTTATGGTAAAATTCGCTATATGAATTCTGCAGGATTGAAAAGAAAATTCGATGCCGATGCTTATGTCAAAAAAATCCGGGCTCTTGAGAAAAAACCATAAAGGTGCGCTATGCGAGTAGTGATAACAGGTGCGACCGGCTTTATAGGCAGGGCATTGTGCAAAGAGCTTCATAAAGATTATGAAGTAATTGCGTTGACGCGCGACATCAGAAGAGCCGTCAAATCAGTAGGCAAATGGGCTAAAGTTGTCGAATGGGACGGCAGAACGACCGGAAGCTGGATTCGGCAGGCAGACGGGGCATTCGCTATCATTAATCTGGCCGGCGAAAACGTTGCTTCCGGCCGATGGAACAATTTGAAAAAGGCCGGCATACTGCACAGCAGGCTGGATAGTTCCAGAGCAGTACTCGAAGCGATAAAGCAGGTGGATAAAAAGCCGGCTGTGATAATTCAGGCCTCAGCTATCGGTTATTATGGCTCTTGTGGTGACAAGGGATTGGATGAGAGTTCGCCTGCGGGTAAGGGATTTCTGGCTGATGTGTGCAGCAAATCCGAAGTCATCGCAAGCCAAATCGAAGCGACGGGTGTCAGATGTGTAGTCATTCGCACGGGCGTGGTGCTGGGTAATGACGGTGGGGCCCTTCCGGAAATAATGCGGCCGTTTAGATTTTTTCTCGGCGGGCACCCCGGCAGCGGCAGACAATGGTTTTCGTGGATTAGTCTTGAAGACGAAGTCGCAGCAATAAAATTTCTGATGGAAAATGAAAATCTTAAAGGCGTCTTCAATCTGACTGCGCCACAGCCAGTGACAATGAAAAAATTCTGTAGAAAATTAGGGTGGATTATAAGAAGACCCTCATGGCTGTTCTTCCCCGGATTCATTATGCGGCTGGCTTTAGGCGAAATGGCCAATGAGGTACTCTTGTCCGGACAAAGGGTCCTGCCGAAAAGACTTCTGGACGACGGTTTTGAGTTCAAGTACACCGATGTTAAGAAGACCTTAAAGGCTATTAAAGCTCAAAGGAGAAAATCATGAATTTAGCAGACTATTTCGAAAACGTTAAAGGTACGGGGGTTTTAGCTACGAGCGATTCGGGCGGCAACGTCGATATCGCCATTTATTCCCGTCCGTATATTATCGATGAAAAGACCATCGCATTCAGCATGCTCGAACGTCTGAGCTACGCAAACGTGCAATCTAATCCGAAAGCCGCTTATTTGTTTATCGAAAAGGGCGAAGGTTACGCCGGCACGAGATTATATCTGACCAGAACTGGCGAGGAGAAAGACCCCCAACGCATAAAAGAGATAAAACAGCAGCATTCCAAAACCCATAGTTCCGACGCAACACCAAAGCACCTGGTGTATTTTACGGTAGATAAGATTCGGCCACTCATTGGTGATAAACCCGAGTGAAAATGCTCTATCTTTCTTAAATCGTGAATTCTTATAAAGATCTTAAGGACTTGAAATGTACATAATACCGGCAATTGACCTGCGGGACGGAAAATGTGTAAGACTTATCCAGGGACAGTACGACCGCCAGATAAACTACGAGGACGACCCGGTGAAACAGGCCCGGGAATTCAGCACCGCCGGGGCAAAATGGCTGCACATCGTAGATTTGGATGGGGCCAAGCTCGGCAGGCCGGTCAATACCGGGGCGATATCAGCGATAGCAAAGCTGGGACTGTTTAAAATCGAAGTCGGTGGCGGACTCCGCGACGAAGAAGCCATAAAACAACTGCTCGATATAGGCCTCGAAAGGGTAATAATCGGCACCAAAGCCGTGAGCGACTTTGAATGGTTCAGCCGGATGGCTGAGAAATTCAGCGGTAAAATTGTGCTCGGCCTCGACGCCCGGGGCTCAAAGGTCGCCACCCACGGCTGGACGCAGGACAGCCACCATAACTTATTGGAGTTTGCCACCGAAGCCGCGAAGTTACCTTTGGCGGCGATAATATACACCGACATCAGCAAAGACGGTATGATGACAGGACCAAACCTTGAAAGAACAAAGGCGCTTATCGAAACTGGAGATATACCCATTGTCGCTTCCGGGGGCGTAAAAGAGTTGAGTGACATTCAAAAACTGGCCGAATTGGGAGCCGAAGCGGTAATAATCGGCCGAAGCTTATACGAAGGCACGCTCAATCTTTCCGAGGCCATAAAAGCAGCGGAACGATGAATACTCTACTCGGGAGGTTCAAATTTGTAACCGATCTCGCGTATCGTATGAATAAACTTCGGATTGTGCGGATCTGGCTCTATTTTGTTTCGCAGTGTAGTAACAAAACGGTCGATGCTCCGGGACCCGATAAAGCTGTCATAACCCCAGACCATATTCAGTATCTCATCACGGGTAAGCGCCCGGCCGGGTTTCTTGACAAAAAATTCCAATAATCCGAACTCTTTCGGTGAGAGTTTGATTTCATCTCCCTTGCGAGTTAGTTTCCTGGCGGGAATATCAAGGCGGCAGTCCCCGAACTCGTAAATATCCTGCTCGGTTTGTCTGCTTCGTCTGAGGAACGCTTCAACGCGAGCCAGAAGCTCTTTTATACTGAATGGCTTGGTAACGTAATCATCCGCCCCGAGATTCAGACCCAATATTATATCCGATTCCTCACCCTTGGCGGTCAGCATTATTATAGGCATGATAAGATTTTCCTGACGGATTAGTCTGCACACTTCATAGCCGTTTATCTCCGGCAGCATAATATCGAGAATAATCAGGTCAGGCTTATGGTTAAGAGCGGCATTTAGTCCTTCCTCACCATCAGCCGCGGTAAGCACGGAGTAACCCTTGAACTCGAAGTTATCCTTCAAGGCCCGCAGCATTGTAGCATCATCTTCAACTATTAGAATCGTTTCCATTTTGTTCCGGCGGTTCAAATTTATAACCGATAAGTTTTACAGTATGAATGAACGTTGGATTTTTCGGGTCGGGTTCTACTTTGTTCCTCAGTGCAGTGACAGTATCATCAATGTCCCGTAAAGTAATAAAGTGGGAATAACCCCATACGGTGTTCCGTATCTCGTCACATGTCAGAGTACATCCGGCCCTTCTAAGGAACAGATGCAGCATCTTTAATTCACCGGGAGTAAGCTTAACCTCTTTGCCGCCGCGTGTGAGTATATCTGAGACGGTATCAAGCCGGCAATCACCGAATTCATAAACATCCGGTTCCTCCTCACCTCTGCGCCGCATAAATGCTTCGGACCGTGCCAATAGCTCTTTTATACTGAACGGCTTGGTTACGTAGTCGTCCGCGCCCAGATTCAGCCCCAGGATAACGTCGGCTTCCTGGTCTTTGGCGGTGAGCATGATTATAGGCATATCGAAGTTCTTTTTACGGACCTGGCTGCATATTTCATAGCCGTTCATTTTGGGCAGCATAATGTCGAGTATAATCAGGTCGGGGTTCTCACTCAGTGCTGCGTTGAGGCCCTGTTCGCCGTCACGAGCGGTCTTGACGCGGTAGCCCTTTAACTCGAAATTGTCCTCCAGACCCCGCAGCATTGCCTCATTGTCTTCTACAATCAGTACGCTTCTCATTTAATAATCCTTTTCTGTTTTGAACTTAAACCCTTAGAACCTATTGTACAATTTCTAACAAGAGAAAAAAGTAAAGATTTCTAACAGGATTAATTACCGGCCGGTAATTTAACGGTAAACGTACTTCCTACACCGGGTTTACTTTCAATTGAAATCGTGCCTTTGTGGGCATCTACGATAAATTTAGCGATACTTAGACCTAATCCACAGCCTTCGGCTCCTCGCGAAAGACTGCGGTCAGCCTGATAAAACCTGTCAAATATCTTCCGTGCGGACCGGCGCGACATACCTCTGCCCTTATCGGAAACGCAAAAACAAACTGAACCGTCCTTGCTAAAAGCTCTCAACTCAATCTGCCTGTTATCATAAGAATATTTGTACGCATTGTCCAGCAGGTTTACAAGCACCGTTACCATCGCATCACGGTCAGCTAACACATCCGGCAAATCCTCAGAGATATTTACTTCAAACCTGCATTTACCCTTGCTGAATTTGGTCTTAACCGCCTCTGCGGCATCACGAACAATTGCAGCCGGGCTTGTCTCGGCCATCACGAAGGCCTGCTTATTCCGCTCCATCCTTGAAAAGGTAAGAAAATTATCAATCAAGCCGGTAAGCCTTTCATTTTCCTTTGAAACAAGCTGCAGATAATCTGTAACCTGCTGCTGGTCTCGGTAGCTGCCTTCCAACAGAGTATCTACTAACACGCGCATCGAGGCTAAGGGTGTTTTCAATTCGTGCGAGACAGTGGCAATGAAATCGTTTTTTAGTTTGTTTATCCTTATTTGCTTTCCTACAGCCTTGGTGGCCAGCGAACCGGCAGAAATCATCACGGTAATAGCCAACAGTCCAGCTAACATATACACGATTACTTGTCTGCCGGCTGTCGTTTCAAAGATATCGACATCCTTAAAATGAATTTCAACATCCCAACCTGGAAAGAATCTTCCTAACGGCGCTTTCAGGAAAGCCACTGTTTCCGGATTTTCCAAACCAGAGGCATACTCACCGAAATTGTCTATTATTCTGTAAGAAATGCCAAGCTCTTCGAGACCATCTCCACATAAATCGAAATCAGAACCGAGTTCTTTTGCCTTCTGTAAGAATAAGTATGTCTTGCCCCCAAAGTTGTGATACATCCCAAAGGCCTCTTCCGGTAATTCCAGCCTGCGAAGGTTGTCTTCGGGCCAGGACTCAAATGTGGCAAATGCAGGCCGACCAAAAACGGCAGCGCTAACTTTTCTGGTCTGATACGAATCTAATACCGTAGATATTTGTCGTTTCACTTGTTCGGTTACTTGTTCGGTCAAACCACTCCATTCAACTCCTTCAATTGTGTCCAGCGTCGCACGCAGTAACGATACCAGTTTGAGCGCATCATCTTCAGACCAGGGTTCCGAGACCGCCCCGGTATAATACTTCTCAAGAACAGCAGCGGCCAATTCTTCGGCTAAAAGCAATTCTTTGGCTCTTAGAACCTGCGGCTTTAGCTCTTCAGACCATTGGCTTTCTTCTACAATTTCAAGTGCTTTGCGCAGAAGAAAAATCCTTGTCTCCGATGACATTGGCAAAAAATCGGAACCGTAGCCGGGGGTATAATTGATAGCGGAACCAATCAGATTTTCCAAATCCGAGCGCCCGAGACCCTCCTGGGTTTGGCCCTTTAGATTTATCAGTAAGATTCTCGCCCGAGCTATCAGAGCCACGGAAGATGAGCTTATGCTTTCGGAAGTTTTTCCATAAGCAATCTTGCGGCACAGAGCAACGGCCTTTTCAATTTCCCCCAATTTCCTCAGGCAACGGACATTACCTAATAAAGCGCTGTAATAGGTATAGTTATATTCATTAACGAGGGAATCAGCGACTTGTTCATACAATATTATCGCTCGGGTTAAATCCTCCTCAGTAAATTCAACACGCCATGCTTCGTTGAACTCTTCCGAAAGTTCACCCGTATAGTCACTATCTCCGGCAACCGGATAAACCAGCTTTCCGTTACTGTCGTAAATAATAATCGCATCACATATTTTTGAGCCGCCGGTTTCATTGTCCCGGCCTGAAAGCACCTCGAACATCTCAGCAGGCTGACGCTTTCCCCCCGCTTCTCGTTCAATCAAACCAATTCGGCCCGACCAAAGGTCATCGATCCTTTTGCTCATTATCTCCAGACGTTGCTTGTAAACATCGGACAGTTTTTGCCTGACCGCCAGACGCTCGTTCCTGACCGCCTGGCTCATAAACCAAAGCAAACACACAGTGGGCAGTATTACCGCTATCGCGAGCAGTAATACTACCCACCGCAATTGGTTGTAACCAGTGCTGATTTTACTTTTGGTTTTCACTTGCTGTTTCTATTTGCTTTCGTTGTATAGTGTCTTAATCTCACTCTCACTGAGAGCATAGTTGTAAATACGAACGTCATCGAGTTCCCCAGGGTAGTGTTCGCCACCCCCTTCGCCGCGCTCCCTGCCGCCAAATACCCACGGCTGATTATCTCCCGTCCATAATGGGTAAGAGCCAAAGTTGTCGGATACTTCCTTTGTACCGTCAATCCAAACCTCGTGGATACCGTTGTTATAAGTGACGGCACAGTGGTGCCACTTGCCATCGTTGATCTTGTTCCAATTGAATCTTGTCATATGCAGCGTCCTTGTTCCATCTTGATTTGTAAACGCGGCGGACTGAGCACTCCCGGTGTATGTCTGCAGCGGTGTGAAGTGGAACTCATGGCGAACGAGAGAATAAGTTGGTTTTGCAGACACGGTTGCCCTGACCCATGCTGATGCCGAAATAGCCTTAGCCGGGAACAGCTCAGGATTACCTGCAACAGTAGCGGGAACCTCGATGCGGTCGCCCTCGCCGTCAAAGCTAATTGCCCGGCCAATCCTGCCTGCCACATAGGTCGGGTCGCCAATTTCGGTGCCGTTATTGCCATTGCCGGAGCTGTCGTTGGCATTGCCGTCAAACTTCCACCACCCGACCAGCTTGCCGCTCGTTATGAAACTCCAGAGCTCTCCGGAAACAACCACACCATTGCTCTGGACCTTATCAACACGCCAGTAATACTCTGTATCCTTTTCCAGGGACGGCAATTCGGTATAGGCGGGACTTGTAGCTTCGCCCAACAGTGATAACTCATCTGGTTTTGTGCCGAAATATACCTTGTGCCCGGCCGCACCTATCCCAGGCGTCCAGCTTAGTTCCACTTTTGTAGTCGGGTCTAACACGGCCCGGTTAATCGGCCGGGGCTTAGTAGCTGTGACTTTACAAAGTTCCTCAATCTCCCCTTTCGACAAAGCATAATTGTAAATACGAACGTCGTCGATGGTACCGCCGAAATAATCGGAAGACGTTGAATGTTTACCGAATTTCAGAGTCGCACTTTCGGCTTCCGGGTGCCCTGAAGGAGCCGAATTATTCGTAATTAAGTCGCCATCTTTGTACGCCCTGAGATTTTCTCCATCATAAGTCGCTGCAAGGTGATACCACGTATTGCCCTGTAAGTTTCCGAAACTCGCGCCATGCCATATACCTCCAACCTGTATACCAGCCGCTCCCCGGAAAGTCGGGTCGCCGTGGTCCCAGTTAATCTGATAGTTCTTCTCCCGATGAACCGGCCCACTCGGCATTGCTGACTTAGGTGCGGCGGGACTATTTACCCAGACGGCTACAGTCCAGACAGGCAAGTCGGTCGCGTAATCAGTCTCTACATAGTCATCCACGCCGTCGAACTCCAGCGCTCCGCCCACTTTGCCGGCAGATGGCCTCCACCGCGGATTGCCAAAAAGCTTGCCGACATTGTTGTTGGAGGACGAATCACCGGCATTACCACCTTCGGTCTCATCCAGCTTCCACCAGCCCACTATTTTGCCAATAGTGAAGCTACAGACATCCCCGGTTATAACGGTGCCATCGGCCCAAACTTCATCGACACGCCAGTAATACCTGGCGTCCTCTTCCAGCTCCGGCAGTTCATCATAACTGGGACTCTGCACTTCAATCAGTAACGGCAGCTCGTCAGCCTTGGTACCGAAATAAACTTTGTGCGATTTAGCATTCACCCCCGGTTGCCACTTCAGTTCAGACATAGTTGTTAAACCAATCGCTGCTCCGTTACGCGGCTGGGGCTTTGTAGCCATGGCCTTTGCTGTGGGGTCAGTCTGCGAAAGCTGCATTAACAGTGGGAACACGTTATCCAGCGGCGGCAGTTGGTCTATGCTTAAGCGAGCGTTAATGTTGTTAATCTTCTCATCGGTGTAGAACTGGATGCTGGTGTTATCACAAATCTGTGCTAAATGAGCTAATATTTTGTGCGCTGGATTTTGCGGGTTGTTATATGTCGCATTTAGAAAAGCATCGGCAATTCGTATCCCTCCGCCGACGTTAACCAGCACCAGTTTGCTGGTCGTTGGTGACAGGTTGTTTACAGCTTCTCGTAAGGGCCCGGCCGTACAGACCGACCTGCGCCTCCTGATTGCCGAAATCGAAGTCTCTACGACATCCGGATTTAACGACAGAACCGTGGTCTGGTTCATCTGGTCCAGATAACAGTAGATTTTCTGATTGTTCACAAGTCCAATTTGATACCTGCCGGTACTCTGCTCGGGCTTGTCACCGCCGAATTGGCTCGCTATCAAATTAGATACCGTAAATAATTGGTTCAGGATTTCGCGGGTCTGTTGTGGATTGCGGCTGGTTATTGCCAGTCCAAGATTGGTCGCTATCGGAGGTATTACCGTATTGGAAGTGCTTTCCGGCGGCAGGGCAAACAGGGTTATCTGTTCGATATTGGCAAAGATTTCTCTGCCGATGTCAAGGCCGGTCAGACTTTCAATGCCTTTACCGATAGCCTTGGTCTGGGCACTTCCTGCCTCACCCAGAGCCAGACTGACCAGCCCAACCGCCTCAGATGGAACGGCCTCGAAGCCCGCCTTGCTGAGATTCGGGGTACGAATCACATTGTAGGCAAGGCAGCGGTGGCCATCCTTAAATGCTATGTTTTTCTCTAAAGCTATCCCCTTTTCCTGAATGTTGCAAAAGATAATCAAATCATCGATATTCTTAAAATCGGCAAAGCCGTCGGCGATACGGATTTGGCTGGGAATCTCATCCTGGGGAAATATTTTTGAAAGACCTGCGAATACCTCATCGACATTCGCCCAAATAGTCAGAGCATTTTCCTGACGTTCTTTTTTGCTGAGCTTTGCAAAAGACTTGTTACTCGAAGCGAGTGTCGGCTCGCTGGTAAGACCCTTGTATTGCCTGACAGACCAGCTCAATTGCCCCGCCGAGTATGCGGGCGGACTTGCAATGATTACCGTCGTATCGTCGTATGCAGCGCCTCCTCCGTCAGAAAATACTACACTTTGCATACCTTCAATAGGTTCGCCGGGTCTTCCTAAAAAACCGAGCCCGGCTAAGATTAAGCCCCGCAGGGCATCGCTCTTTCCGGGAAACAGCACTATGATGGCAGGCGGGTTATTTTGAGCAATACCGGTAATACCTACTCCCATTCCCCGGATTTTCTTGAACTCAGCCATCATAGCCGGATTCATAAGAGCAGCCATCATATCTCCGTGCGATTTACCACCCGGCCCGGGGCCTTTGCCGCCGCCGAGGGCTGCCAGAGGATTTTCAAATGGTGTTCCTTTGAGCATGTTCAGGATGGTTTCAATCTGCCTGCCCGGACTGCCCGTCTCGATGTAGATTAAGGTCTCAGCCGGCATCAGAGCTGCCGGGTCGGCATCGCTAAGCTCGTCCAGCATAGGCTTGACCTTATCTACGATTTTGGTCTGGTCACTGTAGTTTGCGACCAGCTTTGCAAAAACATCCTTAGCCTGCTGCTCATCTTGCTTCTTGAGATAGCACATACCCTGCCGATACATTGCCTGGGCGATGTGTGACCTCTGAGCGGAACTGTCTTTAATTATTTGCCCGTAGATTCTGATGGCCGCGTCCAGGTCACCATCAACCTGCTCGGCATACAGCCCTTCCTGAAGCAGAACACCTGAAGATTTGGCTCCGCTGCTTCGACCTGCGAAGCAAACCGGCGGGGCGACGGAGCTAAGCAAGCCCGCCGCTAACAAAAAGAAGATTGTGATGTTCTTCAACCTTTCCATAATCGTGACCCTTTCAAATATATTAATAAAAAATGGTTACTTTAACAAGAATAATTATGACAACCAACTGTTACCGTTTTGTTACAGTTTCGTACTTTTTTTATTATTTTTTGCAACGCATTGCAGAACGGAAACCCGAAAAGCAAGTGCATTTGCAAGCCGGATACGATATAATTTCTTTTAATACGCTTGTTCTTTATCCCGCACCAATTAGTCGGCTCAATTGGTATGGGACGAACTTTGATAGAGATATTTTGTGGGACAGGAGTAATGCCCGGTTCACTTCGGAAATTATCGAGTCGGGATATTGGGGGGGCGAGCCGGAGTCTTATCTTTTTTGTACTTTTCTATCTGTACGTCTGGTTTTATGTTGACCTGCGACTTATGTATCATGGGGCCGGCGTTATTACAAATTTCCCCATCTTTTACAAAGGCTGGGCCTTCTTTAGAACATTTCTATCGTATCCGGGCGGTCCTCTCGAATATCTCGCAGCTTTCCTGTCCCAGCTCTTCTATTATTCCTGGGCCGGCGCCCTTGTTGTAACAGTGCAGGCCTGGCTGCTCAGTGTATGTATAGATTATCTGTCGAAAGCCACGAACTTACCGCGAATTCGCTGGATGCGCTTTATTCCGCCGATTCTTCTGCTTATTCTCTATACCCGATATACCTATTACTTTGCCACAACACTGGCATTTTTGACAGCGCTGTTTTTCACATGTTTGTACTTAAAGATGGCTTTATCACAGACTACGATTTTCAGCTATTTTGGCACTTTTCTATCCTTGTCCGTAATTCTGTATTATCTTGCCGGTGGTGCATTCCTGCTTTTTGCAGTTGTATGCGCTATTTATGAACTGTTCTTCACCTGTACCTGCGCCACCTGTGGCGAGGTAACCACAGGTGCAGGCAGGTTCCGATGGAAGACAGGCCTATTTTATTTGTTATCCGCTGTTGTTATTCCGTATGTAGTGGGGCTTCTAATCTTCCACGTTAGTATTATCGATGCCTTCTGCAACATGTTACCTTTCTCCTGGAAAATTCTTTATTACGAATCTCGCAAAAGAGCAGTGACAATAGTTTATCTGCTTTATCTGCTCCCGCCTTTGACACTTCTTGTATTCGGCCTTTGGCGGTTACTCAGGCAACGACTCTATTTTGTAAAAAGCTGGCCCAATAAAGAACCCGCGAAAAAGCGAAATAAATCTTCTAACCGACCGGCAAAGATATTATCCTGGTTTAGACACTCACCAAAACTCAGGTGGGGCATCGAATCACTGCTTTTGCTTGCTGTTGCCGGAAGTGCCGTTTTCCTTTCCCGCGATGAGAATCTTAAAACCCGGTTTAAAGTTGATTACTACGCTTACCACAAGATGTGGCCGGAATTGCTTACAACCGCTCAACATAATCCTCACAATCCCTTTATAGCTCACGCAGTCAATAGGGCTTTGTATCATGTCGGCCGACTCGGCTATGATATGTTCTCCTGGCCCCAGCATCCAGATTACCTGTTTCTATCTGATAAGAAATATAAGTGGATGTATTGGCAAATCTTCGATGTTTTTTTGGATATCGGTGTTGTAAACATGGCTGAAAATGCCCTGACTGAATGTCTCGAAGGGCTCGGTAGTCGCCCCATGATTTTACAGCGATTGGCCCTGATAAATATGGTAAAGGGTAATTTAGGCTCCGCTAAAATTTATCTCGGCGCGCTTAGTAAAACTCTTTTCCATGCTGAGTGGGCAAATAACTATCTTGACCGTCTGGAAACCGACCCAGACCTCTCCGGGGACAAGTACATTCAGCATCTACGCTCTTTGTGCCTGGACAAGGATTGCCCCGTGTACTCCCTCTTAATGGAGAAGATTCTTTTATGGCTTCTGGAGAGGAACAGCCAAAATCGCATGGCATTTGAATACCTGATGGCTTATTATATGTTAAACAAGCAATTAGGCAAACTTGTCAAGAATATCGAGCGTTTACATGATTTCAAATATGGCGACCTACCCACACATTATGAAGAAGCGGCCCTTATCTATGCGTACGCAACAAGAAAACCTCTCCATTTGAGCGGTTACTTATCAAGTCCTCAAAAGCGTCGACAGATTGAAGACTTTTCCCGGATTCTCAGTGGTTACGGCGGAGACAAACAAGCTGCCTTCGAAGAGCTGTCAACAAAATTCCGCAACACTTATTTCTTCTATTATATCTATACTCCTTCAGGAACGAAAAGATGACTCGAGCGCAAAAACCTAAAAAAGCTAAATGTATTTATGCTCTTACAACTTGCGCCCTTATAATTTTTGTGCTGCTTTATGTTTTCCGCGGCAACGAAGTGTCGATCACGCAATACAATGTTATTAATCAGCCTGCAAAGATTCGACCTGATTATACCAGCACCATTATCCCGCCTAACATCGCGCCCTTAAACTTTTTCATTCAACAAGATGGTTCACGCTATTTAGTAAAAATACAATCTAAAAAAGGAAAACCGATTGAGATATTCAACAACACACCGGAGATTATGATTCCCCAGAACCGGTGGCACGAGCTTCTTAATACCAATCGCGGAGAACAGTTAAGTTTTGATGTCTTTGTGAAGATGGCAAATGACCAATGGAATCGTTTCTCCACCATTACCAACAAGATCGCCAATGAAGACATAGATGCATTTCTGGTATACAGAAAAATTAGGCCGGGGCATGGCACCTGGAGGGACATGGGTATATATCAGCGTAACCTGAATAGTTTTAATGAATCAGTAGTGTTGAATAATGGATATTTCAGGCATGGCTGTCTTAACTGCCACACATTTTGCAACAATCGCACGGACAAAATGTTTATCGGCATCCGCAGTGCTGTATACGGCAGCTCCGTCCTGCTTCTCGAAGACGGTGTAGTCAACAAGATTGGGACAAAATTCGGATATACCTCCTGGCATCCATCCGGTCGGGTCGCGGCGTATTCTATCAATAAGGTGCGCCAGTTCTTTCATTCGGCCAGAAGTGAGGTTCGTGACGTGATTGACCTCGATTCCCTGCTGGCTTACTACCTCGTTGACTCTCAGACCATAAAGACTTCGCCTCAGATTGCTAAAAAGAACCGTCTCGAAACCTATCCCACCTGGTCGCCGGACGGTCGTTACCTGTATTTCTGCAGCGCACCGTTATTCTGGTCGGACCGTAATGTTGTTCCTGAGCGCTTCGATGAAATTAAGTACGACCTGGTTCGAATAAGTTACGACATTGACCGAGACCAGTGGGGCGAACTGGAAACCGTCCTTTCAGCTAAGGATACAGGCCTGAGCATACTTCTGCCGCGGATTAGTCCCGATGGACGCTGGCTGCTATTCTGTATGTGCAATTACGGCTGCTTCCCCGTC
>JABAOH010049331.1_pt1 | contig 39401 bp, 43 predicted proteins | sample 7062181 | NCBI WGS metagenome assembly JABAOH01 (sample SAMN14538630, study PRJNA623070) | marine sediment metagenome | biome: marine biome [ENVO:00000428]; feature: marine pelagic biome [ENVO:01000023]; material: deep marine sediment [ENVO:00002113]; isolation source: pool of 5 deep marine... | reverse complement strand
GCTGACCCACGTCGACGCGTCGAGCAAGGGCAGCCAGGCGACCGTTGCGAGCACTAGCGGCGCCGCCGCGGAAAGACCGAGGGGTTTGAGGATGCCGAACCAGATGAAGATGACGCCGAGTGAGAGCCGCAGTGCGAGCGTGCCCCAACGCCTCATGAACGTCGAGATCGCACGGTCGAGGGTGTCGAAATCCATCGTGCTCAGTCCTCGGGGCGCTCCCCCGGGGGAGCCATTTTGACGATACGCGGTTGGAACCGGGCCAACGGCTCGACCAGATCGCTCTGGGCCGCCATCACCTCGTCGATGTCCTTGTAGACCGCGGGCACCTCGTCGAGACCGGCCGAGAGCAGCTTGACGCCCTTGGCGGCCAGTTGCTCGTTGGCGTCCCGCCAGTGCAGCGTCTTCTTCGCCTGGGTCCGGCTCATCACGCGCCCGGCGCCGTGGGCGGCCGAATGCATCGACTCGTCGTTGCCCTTCCCGCGCACGATGTAGGTCGAGGTGGCCATCGAGCCGGGGATGATCCCCAACACTCCCACACCGGCCGGGGTCGCGCCTTTGCGATGCACGATCACGTCCTCGCCGTCGTGTATCTCCCGCCAGGCAAAATTGTGATGGTTCTCCAGGTCGAGCAGCACTTCCGCGCCGAGGTGTGCGGCCATGTGGCGGTGGATGCAGGCGTGGTTCGCCGCGGCGTACTTGCCCATCAGCTCCATCGAGCGCCAGTAGTCGTGACCCTCCTCGGTGTCGAGGTCGAGCCAGGCGAGGTGCTTGAGTTCCCTCGGCAACTCTGGGTGCTGCTTCATCGCCAACCGCGAGTAATAGCCGGCGATCGTGGCCCCGGCGCCGCGGCTGCCGCTGTGGCTCAGCAGGGCAAGGTACCGTCCCGGCTCGAGACCCAGCGCGTCGTTGTCGATATCGAGCTGCCCGAACTCGACGAAGTGGTTGCCGCTGCCGCTGGTTCCGAGCTGCGCCCAGGCCTTGTCCCGCAGGCCGGCCGTCAACTTGGTGAAGTCCCAGTCCTCGTCCAGGACGGGATGGACGCGGCGTTCCTTCCTGAACGCCGCGCCGATACCGAAGCGTGTCTCGGTGTGGATGGCCTCGATCAGCGGTCGGTCGTTGCGGTCGGGCATGTCGACCGGAAGGTCCAGCACGGTCATCTTGACCCGGCAGGCGATGTCGACGCCCACGGCGTAAGGGATCACCGCGTTGCGCGTGGCCAGCACACCGCCGATGGGCAGGCCGTAGCCGAGATGCGCGTCCGGCATCAACGCCCCGCGGACGGCGATCGGCAGTTTGCACGCGTTCTGTAGCTGCCGCACGGACTGCGGCTCGAGGTCCTCACCCCATTGGCGGTAAGGCGCGCTCACCCGCTTCCCCGGCTACTCCACCGGCTCGTGGGCTTCCTGCGCTTCCTTCAACAGTTTGGAAGCTTGCTCGGCGAACGCGGCCGGGACGACGATCGTCGCGTTGAGCGGCAGCAAGCCCGCCGCCTCGGCGCCGCGCACGAAGTACGGGATCTCGGCGCCGTTCAGGACACTCTCGATCACCGCGAGCAAGCCCTGGTCGTGAGTTTTGAGGATCGGTGTCATCTCGAGGTCGGTCATGACCATTTCCTCCCCTGCTACCTCTAGTTTAGCAACATATAATCGCGGCGTGCGTACCGACGAACCGGGCAATCCGTCCGAGTCTCTCAGGGCGGAGCATACGCGGGAAGCCATCGAGCAGCGCCTTGCCGACGGGCCACTGCACAGCTACCTCAGCGACTGGGTCTACGGCGCGATCGACGGGACCGTGACGACGTTCGCCGTCGTCGCGGGCGTGATGGGAGCGGGGCTCTCCACGGGCGTGATCCTGATCCTCGGCCTCGCCAACTTGCTCGCCGACGGTTTCTCCATGGCGGTGAGCAACTACCTGGGCACCAACGCCGAGGACGAGCGGCGCCAAAAGCTGCGCCGCGCGGAGCTCGAGCACATCAAGCTTCACCCCCACGGCGAGCGCGAGGAGATCCGGCAGATCTTCGCCGCGAAGGGGTTCGAGGGTGAAGACCTCGAGCGTGCGGTCGAGACGATTACCGCCGACGTGGACCGCTGGGTCGACACGATGCTGACCGACGAGCACGGCGTCTCGCTCGTCGGGCCGAATCCCTTCCGTGCCGGGTGGACGACTTTCTGGGCGTTCGTCGTCGTCGGCGCGATCCCCCTGCTCGCCTTCGCCTACCGTTACCTCGATCGCGATCTCGACATCGATCTCGCCTTCGCGCTCAGCACCGTCATGACCGGCGTGGCATTCTTCATCGTCGGGGCGCTGAAAAGCCGCTTCGTCGATCAGGCCTGGTGGCGTGGCGGTCTGGTAACGCTGGGTGTGGGTGGGCTCGCCGCGGTGATCGCCTACGTCACGGGCGTGCTGCTGCGGGGAATCGCCGGTCTTTAGCCGGGCTCTCTATCGCAGGCGGCCTCCGGAGCTAACGCGCACGAATCCGCTCCATCAGCTGGCCGCGCAGGTGGCCGACGAAGACGACGACCCAGATACCCGACGAGACGAGATGCAGGACGGTCCACACCTGCCTCCAGGATTCCGCCACCGTGGTCTGGATCAGGTAGCCGGAGGCGACCATCGGCGCCAGGGCGAGCAGCAACCCCGGGCCGCTGCGGCGACCGTTTCCGTTACCGTTTCCGTTGCGGAGCTTGTTCGCCACGTGCCCGCGCCAGATCAGCCCGCAGGCGAAGACGAGTAACGGGGCGACGAGGATGTGCAGGTGCTGGACGTGCGGTTGCCACGGGTGGTTGACGACGGCCCACTCGTCCGCAGGCTCCATCAGGTAGCGCATCAGCGCGTAGACGATTCCCGTACCGCCGACCAGCAGATTCGCCACGTACAACGTCCCGGCCTCCCAGCGGTTCACGGTGCGGGATCCCGTTTCTCGAGGATGCGGTGTACGGCGAGGACGCGACGTGTCGCCGCGGTGGTCGCGACCGCGGTCAACGTCGCCCCGCTGACCGAGCGGATCGCGCGGTCGAGGTCGAGGTCGTCGTCGAGCGGGCGCCCGTCGAACTGCCGGTACCAACCGTCGCGCGGCAGGTAGTCCAGCGGCTCGTCGAACGAGACGACCTCGACGCGCCCGACGGTACCGTCCGGCTGGACGACGACCAGCAACGTTTCTTCCAGCGTGCGCACGCGATGAACGTCGAAGTACGCGGTACCGACGACGCTTCCCTCGCGATGGGCCACGTAACGAACCGTCAGGGCACGCTCGACGGCCTTCCCGGCGAGCTCGGTCGCTGCGGAGAGCTCCGTCTCGGTGAGGAAGACCGTCTGACGCGTGACCTCGCTGTCGGGAAACGCTGAAGCCAGAGCTTCCTCGACCGTGACGAGGACCTTGGCGCCGGCCGGCGCGACCGTGAAAAACACGATCGCGCAAACCAGCGCCCACCGCTGGAAGAAATCAGAAGACATAACCCATCCCGACGTTGACCTGTTTGAAACCGGTGTTCGCGTCGTTGCTGGTGTCCTGGAAGTCCAGCTTGATCACGACCTGCGGTATGGGTTTGTAGTCGATTCCGAGCGTGACGATCTGCATGTCCGTCGCCGGGTCGATCGCGAATCCGGCCGGCACCTCGTCCTGGGTGGCGACGCTCTCCCAGCGCACGAACGGCGTCAGTTGCCCGTTGCCCTTGCGGCGCGTGAGCACGTCGTAACCTGCCTGAATGTAGGTGCCGGTCATCTCCTCACCGATCGAGTCGCTTCCGGTCAGCGCGAGCGCGTTGTTGAGCCGCGTCACGTCGTCCAACTCGGCCCGGGCGTGCAGCGCGCGCAGGTCCAGCCCCTTCCAGCGCCAGTCGACGTGACCTTCGATGATAGTCGTGGAAACGCCGATGCTGCCCGCAAGGTCGGACAGATCCTGCCCAGAGTCGCCGAAGTAGCCGGAAACGCCGGCGACGAGTCCCGGCTTGCCGACGTAGTCCAGGCGTCCCGTCCAGGCGAAATCCTCGGCCTTCGCCTTGGAACCCTTCTGGCGTCCGCCGCGCAGCCCCGAAGCGCCGAAGTCGGAGGCATCCAGTCCGTTGACCACGTAGGTACGGTAGGCAAAAGGCCCGACGTCCCCGAAGATGCCCGCTCCGCTCTCGCGCCAGGTCGACGGGATGATGCGGGTTTCGGTCACGGGGCGCGTCGCGCCGAGGAAGACCGTGGGTTCATGCAATTCGTTGACCAGGCCCATCGGAAGCAACAGCAAGCCCGCACGCACGTTGAGGGCTTCGCGAGCGAGGTAGTCGATGTAGGCGAACTCGACCGAGACCGAGCCGCTCTCGCCGGTGGAGGCGTGCTCGAACTCGATCTCCGAGTTGAACACGAACCGGTCGTTGAACTTGTAGCCGAAGTAGACGATCGCGCGCAGGAAATCCAGTTCGTCGGTACTCGAGTTCGGGGTGCCGTCCTCGAGGGTCGAGTCGAAGTTCCGATACAGCATTTCGCCGTAGCCGCCGATCGAGACACCCTGCTGCCCTCGATAGACTTTGGACGCCGCCGGGCCGAGTCCGTAGACGCTCTCCTCGGCGCGGACGGCGGCCTTGCCGATGCGTAAGGACTCCAGCTCGTTGGCGAGGATCTCGATGCGGCGTTCGATCTCTCCAAGACCGGTCGCGTCCGCACCGCCGGTTGTGGCGGCATCGAGCGCCTCCTTCAGCGCCTGCACCTCCTGTTCGAGCTTCTCGATCCGCTGGTCGTTTTCGCCCGCCGAAACGGGCACGAAGCAAACCACGGTTGCGACCACGGACAGCACGACCACGAATTGCCTAGTTCCCTGAAACACCGTTGACTCCTGTTCCCCGAGTCGGGCCTCGGGGCATGAAGGTGGATGATTCGTTCACTCGAGGAGGTTGCGTGCACGCCTCGGGCGTGCTGAGGAAGCGCAGCGTCAAATCATCGGCGACGGCGACCAGACGGCCACGCAACAGCGGCGAGGCGAGCGCCTCCAGACCGTGGGGTGTCTCGCGCACGACCACCACGCCGATGGGCTCGCGACCGGCGGCCCAGCAAAGCGCTTGCTCCGGTCCGAGGACATAGAGACCGGTGGCAAGACAATCGGCGGTGGCCGCACCCTCGGACCAGACGGTCAGGCTGCCGAAGTCGGCGCTGGGCCGGCCGGTCCTTGGGTCGAGCACGTGGCCGAGCCGTTGACCGTCGATCTCGATCCCGCGCTCGGAGTTCCCTGTGGTGGCGACGGAGCCGCGCGCGACGCGCATGCGCAATGCGATCTCGTCACGGCGGCGCGGATCGGCGATCGCGACGTCCGAAACCACATCACCCCAGATCGCCACCTGCCCGCCGAGGTCGAGCACCGCGCCGCTCGCCTCCGTGGACGCCAGCGTCGCGATCGCATCCTCGAGCGCCGCCCCTTTGCCGAAGCCGCCTTCCTCGAACAGGAAGCCGTCGGTCAGCCGTGCGATCCGGTCGCCTTGAAGCAACACGTTGTCCTGGGATGCCGAAACGCGAGCCGCGTCGATCTCGTGCTCCTCGGGCCGGCGGCCGCCCGTGCGCAGCGCCCAGGCTTGCACCAGGCCACCGACACCGGCCGCGAAGGCACCTCCTGTCGCGCGTCCGCACTCGAGTGCCGCGGCCAGGTCACGGGCAAGGAGCGGGGAGAGCCGGAGTTCGTCCCCGACCGCGGCCCGGTTGACCCGGCTCAGCTCGGAGTCCGGAATCCACGTGGATAGTCGCTGCTCCGCCTCGCTGATCGCCCGAAAAGCCCTGTCGGCGGCCTCCAGGGCCGTCGCCCTGTCCGCGGCTTGGACGGTCAGATTCAGCTCCGTGCCCATCGTGTGGAAGCGCCGTTCAACCTCGGCCGTGCCGCCCATCGGGGCCACCAGAAGTAGAGCGAGCGCCAAGAAATGAAGTTTTTGTGGCATGAACCCGTTGACTCCACAGCCAAGTTAGCACAGAGTTTGTCTAGCCTCACTTAGTTCTGAATAAAAAACATATATTTTTTTCATAACTATATTAGCCAAATAAAATTATGTTTGATTACACGAACTTTTGTGCTACTTTGTCCACATTGGGAGACCCACGTTGCACCGAAAGAGCCCCCTGACCTCGACCCAGGAGATGTACCTCAAGGTGCTTTACGAGGTTCGAGGCAAGCACGAGATCGCGCGCGTCCGGGACGTCGCGTCCGGACTCGGCGTCAGCCCGGGGACGGTCTCGGGAGCGCTAAAAAAGCTTGAACAGGCGGGTTTCGTCGAACACGAGAAGTACGGCGTGGTGTCACTGACCCCCGCCGGAGTGGCCGTCGCCGAATGCACGCTGCGACGGCACGATACGATCCGCGACGTGCTGATCGAGGTGTTCGATGTGGATCCCGAGACGGCCGCGGAGGACGCCTGCCTGATGGAGCACTCCGTCAGCCCGGCCACCGTGAACAAGATGATCGCCAAATTACAGGAGATCCGTCACGGTGGGTCGGCTGATCTCGACGACCCGGCGGACCGTTGTGCCGCCTGCGAGGCGGCCGGTCTGTGCCAGGCAGCCGCCGGGGCCGGTGCCTGACCACCCAACCGATCAGTCCGTTGACGGCCGCCACGACGAGTGACACGGCGACGATTGCGGCCAGACCGGCAATCAGAAAGTCCAGCATGGTGCCCTCCGTTCGTTCTGGAGTACACCGCGAGGAGGGTTGTATTCGCCTAACCGCCCAGCGAGCCCCAGATGTCGCGCAACGCCTGAAAAACAAGCAGCAGTCCGACGAACTCGAGCGCGATGATCCCGCCACAGATCAACACGAACAGGCCGACCTTGAAGGTCGCGTAGGCGTTGCGATGGATCTCGTACTTGAACAGGGAGACGAGCTGAAACTCCATCACGTACTGCAGGCAGATCTCGAACTCTTCCATCGTGCCGAAACAGAATCGCCAGGCCCAGCGGTAGATCGGGATGTTGAGCGGGATGATGACTCCGAGGAGGAAGATTCGAGCAATCAGCGCGGGCATGGTGTCCTCCTCTATCCGCGGTCCCGGCGGCGGGCAAACGCCAGCGCCAGGGTCAGGACGCACCCGGCGACGGCGGCCCAGGCGAGGACGTCGCCGGTACGCCCGTAGATCGTGCGTCCCTCGCGCACACTCACATCGCGTACGATCACCGCTTCCTCGTAAAGACGCGTCGCGTCGAACAGGTTCCCGCGAGCGTCCACGAAGCCGGAGATGCCCGTGTTCGCCGCGCGTACGATGTCGCGCCGCGTCTCGATCGCGCGCAGCCGAACGGCGTCGGCCTGATAGCGCTGAAACGGAGTGCGTGCGAACCACGCGTCGTTCGTGATCACCGCCAGCCATCCCGCACCCGCTGCCTGCTGGGCCCTGAACAGGTCCGCGAACAGTTGCTCGTAACAAACCAGAGCTCCGACCTCGGTCCCGGCGATGGGCAACGGTTGCCCCGGCTCCGCTTCCTCGAAACCTCCGGTCACGAAGCGCCACTCCCCTTCCCGATCATCCAGCAACCCGCCGAACAGTTCCGCGAACGGGAGCTTCTCCGTAAACGGCACGAGATAAGCCTTCGCCGTCCACGGTTCGGCGAGGGCCCCGTCGGCGGTCACGACCATCGCCGCGTTGAACAGGTCCCAATCGTCAACCGTCCGGACACGCACGTACTCCAGGCCGGCGAGGATCGGAACACCGAGCTCGCGTGCGAGATCCTGGACGGGTTGCAGGGCGCGGGTTTCGGGGCGCTCCAGCCAGTGGAACATCGGCCACGGGACCGCGGTCTCCGGCCACACCAGCAGCTCGGCTCCTCGCCCTACGGCTTCGCGGCTCAGCCGGGCGAGTTTTTCCCACTGCTCGTCGTTGGCGTCGTCGTTCCACTTGACGAGCATCCTGACGTCGGGCTGGATGACCCCGACGCGCAAGCTCGATTCGACCGGCCGCTCCTTGCGCCAGGCAATTGTGTCGTAGACGAGCAGCGTTGCACCCAGCAGCACTAACAGGAGTGTCGACGCACGGGCGCGCGGGCGCGGCCAGTCGATCATGATGTGATGCAGAAGGACGTTGACGGCGACGACGGCCGCGGTGATGCCGTAGGGCCCCGTCACATCGGCGAACTGAATCAGGAACGGGTAGGCGGTCATCGTGTGGTAGAGGTGGTCCCCCGGCATGCGCAGATCGCCGAATGTGAGTAGCCAGTCCGCTGAGACCCATACAACAGGCAGGATCCAGACCCATGGCAACCCGGTCCTACGACGCAGCCACGAAGCCACGGTGGCGATCAGCCCGACCTTGAGCGCGAGGACCATCGCGAACGCGGGGTACAGGAGGTACGCCAACCAGCTGAAACGGGAGAGCGCGAGAACGAAAGAGGTCGAGATCAGGTGGCACGCCAGACCCGCCAGCACCGCGCCGCGGAGGCGGAACCAACGGCTACGTTCCTCGTGGCGCTCCAGCCAGACGAGCAGCGGAACGAGCGCGAGCAGGTTGAACACGATCCACGGCACGTAGAAGCTCGCGCCGAGCATGAGCCCCGCGATCAGCGGAAGCGTCCATCCGTTCTCGGACCAGTGCGCCAGGCGTTGCATCAGAACCCACGCCGGATGCGCAGGATGTGCTCGTCGATGCAGACCGATTCCATCGACTGCGAAGTATAGCCCTGCTGTTATGATCGCCGCGTGAGCGGCTCCAACCGAGAAGTCGAGGTCAAACTCCGCTTCGACAGCCCGGAAGACGCGTTGAAGCGCCTAGGATCGGTGGGCGCCGTGGAGTCCACTCCGCGATCGTTCGAGGACAATATCTTGTTCGATCGAGCTCACGATCCGCTGCACCAAACACGACGGGCGCTGCGGCTGCGGCGTGTCGGCGATCGTGCCGTCGTGACCTACAAGGGACCGCTCGAGGGCGACCACCGATACAAGGTCCGGGTCGAACATGAGACCGCTGTCGACGACGGGGATGCCGCGGAGCGGATCCTTCACGCGCTGGGTTATGAACCGCATTGGCGTTATCAGAAGTACCGCACGGAATTCAGCCTCGGCGCGTTGCACGTTTGCCTGGACGAGACTCCGTTGGGTTGTTTCGTCGAGCTGGAAGGCGCCCCCGACGAGATCGACCGGGCGGCGGAACGGCTGGGCTTCTCGGTCGACGACTACGTGACGGCGAGTTACCGGAAGCTTCTCGAGCTGGAGGCCGGACGGCAGGGCCGCCGTCCGTGGGATCTGTTGTTCGAGCCGGAGGACGCGACCTCTTGAACGCGATGCTGCTCGCCGCCGGGCTGGGCTTGCGCATGCGCCCGCTCACCCAGGATCGACCCAAACCCGCGCTTTCGGTACTCGGCCGGCCCCTGGCGATCCAGAATCTCCAACGCATGCGGGACGCGTCGATCGAGCACGCGGTGCTCAACCTGCACTATTGCCCGGACGCCCTACGCGCCATACTCGGTGAAGGTGGCCAGGGTGGGATGCCACGCGTCAGCTACACGATCGAGGACCCGATCCTGGGAACGGGCGGCGGCTTGCGCAACGCGCGCGATCTGTTGATCGGCGACGGGCCGATCCTCGCCCACAACGCCGACTTCCTCTCGGACGTGGACTTCGCGGCGATGCGCGACACGCACGATAGCGGCGACCAACTGGCAACACTCGCGCTCGCGCCGTCGCGGGAGGGTTACTCCAAGGTCGATATCGATCATGAGGGTCGCATCGTGTCTCTGGCCGGCCTCCCGGAGGTCGACCCGAAGTCGGTGGCGGGCTCCTTTCTGTTCACCGGCTGTCACCTGCTGGACGACTCGGTCCTCGATCGGTTGCCTGCAACGGGACCGAGCAACATCATCGATACCTATCGCGAGCTCGCCGTCGAGCGTCGGCTCGGCGCCTACCTTCACCCGGGCTTCTGGTGGGAGTTCGGCACACCTCGGTGCTTCCTGGACGGGCATCTCGCCTTGTTGGATCTCGACGAGGCGACGCGTTCCGGCATTGGCGACCACGACCCCGTCCGCGAAGTCGCCGGGTGCCCACTCGTCTCCACGGGACCCGGCGTCGAGCTCGACGCGGGGGTCGTGCTCTCCGGACGCTGCTCCCTCGCGATGGCCGCCCGAATCGGCGAGGGATCCCGTCTCGAGGACTCGGTCGTGCTCGAGGAAAGCTGGATCGGACCGCGGGGCAGGCTGCGCCGGGTGATCGTGGGCCCCCATACCGAACTCCCGGCCGGGTTCGAGGCGCGGGACGCCGTCGTGTGCCCCGATCTCACACCGGATCGCGATCCCGGGGAGGGTGTCGAGCGGCATGCCGGCCTGTTGATCCGTCCGTTGGCCGGCTGACGATGCGCGAAGCCGTTCGACGTTGGATCGACGATCGCTTTCCCGGCGCCCGTGTGAACCCGCTTGCGGAGGATGCCTCGACGAGGTCGTTCTATCGGCTGACGGTGGCCGCGGGAACGTCGATCTTGATGGACTACGGAGCGCCGTTCGAGGGTGAGTCCGAGGATCAGAAGCTTGCGGCCATCTTTCGTAGAGCGGGTCTACCCGTCGCCGACATCCTCGAAGCCCGACCGGAGCTCGGGTGCCTGGTTTTGGAAGATCTCGGGGCCAAAACGCTCGAGGATGAGCTGCAAGCGTGCAATGAACAGGGTGAAACGCCCCAAGTGCTGCTCGACGCGGCCCATCTGGCGGGGAGGATCGCCCGAGACGGCTCACCTGTCCTGTCCGAATCGGCGCGAGCAGCCGGTCCCTCGCTGGATTCCGAACGTTTTCGATTCGAGATGGCGTTCTTCCTCGACAACTTCGTCGCCCGACATCGAAAGATCAGGGGTGAACACGGGAGGTTGGGGTCCCTGCTTGAAAGCCTCGCGGACGCCGCCGCACGCACTCCGCGACCCGTGATGTGCCATCGGGATTATCACAGTCGAAACATCCTGGTCCGGGAATCGGGATCCCTCGCTCTCGTGGACATCCAGGATGCCCGTTGGGGCCCGGATACGTACGACCTCGCGTCGTTGATCTTCGACGCCTATGTCGATCTGGCCGATGTGTGGATCGAACCGTTGATCGCCGCCTGCCTGGAAGCGGCAGGAACAGACGATGATCCCTTGGTCAGGCAGCGCCTCCACCTGGTCGCTGCGCAGCGCATGATCAAGGCGCTCGGAACCTTCGGTTACCAGATCGAGGTGGCCCACAACGACCGATACATGGACGCGATTTCGAGAACCTTGGCGCGTTTGGATCGATTGTTGCCCCTGAAAGAAGAAACCTTGGCGATCCATGCCGCGTTCCGATCCCTGGATCTTTTCGCCGCGAACCCCTGACCAACCCTGGTCCTTATCCCTTGAACAACCAGGCATCGAAGACGAGCGATGGTGAGATCGTCCCATGGTGGCTGGTCCGCCCCGGGCCGATGCCTCCCAGGCAACTCTCCACGATCCTTTGCGGTCGAACGTGTGCCCAACGCGGGCGAAAGGAGGCACCGTCGGGGTACTGACGGCCGTGGAGCTCGACGAGCCAGCCGTCCTCGGCCGGGTGGAGGCTCAGCCGGCTCACCCAGACCGATCGTTTCGGTGGATCGATCCGTGGAGGGTCGATTTCCAGACAAACCGGTTTCGATTCGGGCAAATCTCGGAAGGAACCGCGTCGTAGGTTCCCCGGTCCCACCCAATTACCCACGACATGGCGCCCATCGGCGAGAACGCCCGCCGGTGGTGGGAATCCCGCGTCGTCGGAGACCGATCCGAACAGACTGGTGGCGGGATCGGCGTTACTCCGGACGACCCAGCCCGAGCCCACCTTGAAGCCGAGCTCGGCGTCAGGGCCGTGCAGGGCCCCGACCAGAGCTCGCCCGACGAAGGCGCTCGTTTCGGGTGAAAAAACGACCTTCGCGTCGTCCGGCCACGACGCGTCACGGGGTGAACCCGGATCACGGTCGGCCCATGCGGCGGCAACGTCCTGGCCGAGCCATTCGCGCCAGCAGCGTGCGGCAAGAAACATCGGTCTTGGATCGTTTTCAGGCATCCAAAGGGCCCAGACGCGGGTGCGGGAGCGCGTCTGGACCGTCGCGCGCCCTGTCGACCAGGCCTCGCAGGTGCATCCCGCCTCGATCCAGGCCGACTCGGCCGTTTCCGGGGTGTTCGCGCGGAGCCACAGTTCCATCTCCTCCGGCGACGGCAGCTTCGCCGGTGCATCGATGTCGTCGATGGGCTCTGCTGCCGTGTTCCAGGGGCACGCGTCGACCGGTGTCTCGGGCGTTTCGGCCGAGATCGTTCGACAGGCGACCAGGGAAGCGAGCACATCGCCGCTGGAGGCGGCAAAGCCGACGCAGTCGCGTCGCGGATCGAGCCAGCGCAGCGCCCCGCCTTCCTCGGTGCCGCGCCTCGCGTCGACCTCGCCCGACGAGCAGTTCCATGACAGACGGAGTGACCTAGAACTGCGGTGGAAGTACTCCACCGGTCCGCCGCCGTGATCGCGCGACGTTTTTTCAAGGAGATCGGCGACGGTCTCGACCGAATCCCCGGTACCCTCTTTCCGCTCGTCGAAACCTGACATGAGTACGCTCGTCTCCAACCCCTGATCCCTTGTCATCGAGGGTTGCCGCGTCAATTTTTTTTAGATGCGCACCGTCATCAACCCTGTGCAAATTGTCGGCGCGCCGACGCTGGTGGATAGGGGTTGACCCTGTCGATGACAACTGCCAATGCAACGGTCGAATGCAAGGTCGTTCCCGATGGACTCGATCGCCGCAAGGGCTTGCCTGCCAACGGTTTCGAGCAAGAACGGTTTCAGCGCCACGTCGAGCCGACCGTCAACGATGCGGTCCGCATCGGTCACGCGAAACAACGCGCGTCCGGTTCGCGGGTCCGTATGCGCCGACTCCATGCGTCGCACGTAAACACCCTGCTGGACGTTTTGTAAGATCTCGTCGGGATCGTCGTCTCCGTTCGCGATGAACGTACACCCCATGCGCGGCAGGATCGCTTCACGATAGCTGCTGCGTCGACCGTGACCGGTCGGCTGCTCGCCGGACTCGGACGCGGTCCGCACGGAATGCAGGTACTCCCTCGGACGCCCCTCGCGGATGAGTGCAACCGGGCGAGGCGTCGTGCCCTCGTCGTCCACGTTCCAGGATGCGCGTGCGCGTCTCGGATCGTCGATGACGGTCAGCCGGTCGTCCAACCCATTGACGTCCGGGGTCAGCCAGGACGCCCCGCGTCGCACCACGTCCGCCTCCGCCGCATGGCCTACCAACTCGTGAATCCAGATCCCGCCGACCGCGGGTGCAAAAACGACCCGCGTCCTCCCGGAAGGCGGGTCGATGGCCTCCAGGCGGGCTTCGACGCGCTCTCCCAGCTCGGCGAGAAGAGAAGAAATGTAATTGCCTTCATCGCGGACGACGCACTCCACCGCGGCACGGGCGTGACGGCCGTTTCGCCCCGCGACCGCGTCGAGGCGTAGCCGCCGCATGGAACGACAGTCTGCAAAAAATAGACCTTTTCCACCAATCTTGACCTCCTGCCGGAACTCGACCCAACGCGCCGTGACCCGTGCGTCGGGAAGCCTCTTCTGTGCCTCCACGATCGCCCCGCCGAGCGTCGCGACTGCAGGGCCGGCGTCGAGCCACAGCGGATCGGTCCCGTGCCGGGCCGTCTCGACCGGCGACTCCCCGGAGACCAGGTCGGCCAGCTGGTCCGGCTTCAGGTCGGAATGGAAGGTAAGGGGTTGTTCGGGTCGTTCGACGCAGGCGCCGGTCCAGATTGTGTGACTGGTCGTGGGATAACCTGCGGTTTCCCCGACGACGGTCAGATCCTCCCGCCGCTCGACGAAGACGGTGGTCGGTCGGGTCCGCTCCAGAAAGTCACGAATCGCTCCATCCCATTGTTGATCAAGCACTTGGACGGTTTAGCACGACGCCGCTTGACTTGCGCGGGTCATCGAAGGAGTCTATTCTGCGGTGCGATAGGACCGACGCGCCCACGGGTTCCTTGTCGGAAAAAACGAACATAAACGATTGCCTTTCAGCGGCTTAGAGGCTACGCCAGGGCGAGTATGGCGGATTATACGATACTCATCATCGACTACGAGCCCCGTAGTATCGAGCGCATGCGAAAGCCGCTGGAGGATGCAGGCTACCGCGTTGAGGTCGCGAAGGACGGCCAGGCCGGGATCGAACGATTCCATGAGATCGAGCCCGGTGCCGTGATCATCGAAGCCATGCTGCCCAAACGGCACGGCTTCGAGGTCTGCCAGGAGCTGAAGAACACACCGCACGGCGCACGCTGCGCCGTCATGATCGCGACATCGGTGTACAAGGGGCGACGCTACCGCCACCAGGCCATGCACCTGTACTCCTGCGACGCCTATCTCGAGAAGCCCATCACCGACGAGGATCTGATCTCCACACTCGAGACGTCGCTTCGGGACTACGCCGAAGCGCGCGCCGCCGCGGCCCAGGATTCGGCCGCCGAGATGGAGATCGACACGGCGCCACTGGCCGAAGAGGTTCCCGTCGCTGACCGGCCCGCCGGGGGACCGCCGGGGATGCCGCCCCCTGTGCGGCCCGATCCGGGCGCGACGATGGAAATCGACACCAGCAACCTGGCGGCGGAAGTCCCTACGGATCCGCCGACCGAAGAGTCGGCCCCACAGGCCTCTCCCGCCGAGCCATCCGACGATGAATTCGACATCGTGGAACGGCTCGACGCCCTGCTGAGCGACGACCCGAGCAAGAGCTCGCCGACCCGCTCCGAAAAGTAGGCCCTCGAGTGCCCCGCATCACCAAGATCTACACGAAACAGGGCGACTCCGGATCGACCCGGCTGGGTGGCGGCCAGAAGGTCTCCAAGACCTCCCCGCGGATCGCTGCGTACGGCACGGTCGACGAACTCAACTCGGTGATCGGGGTCGCCCTGGCTTCGGGGCTGGATCCCGGGCTGGTCGAGCCGCTGTCCAAGATCCAGAACGAGCTCTTCCACCTCGGGTCCGATCTATGCATCCTCGAGGAAGACAAGAAGACGCTCCCGGTCCCCCGGATCGAACCGCACCACGTCGAGGCCCTCGAGGGAATCCTCGACCGGCTCACGGTCGAGGTCGGGCCGCTCGAAAACTTCATCCTCCCCGGCGGTTCGATCGGTGCGGCGCACCTGCACGTCGCGAGGACCGTGTGCCGGCGTGCCGAACGGCTCGTCGTGGCTCTCGCCGAGGAAGAAACTGTCGGCTCGGAGACGGTACGCTACCTCAACCGGCTGTCCGACGCGTTGTTCGTGATGGCGCGCTTCGAGAACAAGCGCAAGGGCATCGACGACGTTTGCTGGGATTCGAGAAGCTGAAGACGCCTCCGGAAGCAGGAAGAGGGGCAGTATTCTCACTACCGGAGGCCGTCTTCGGAAGGAACGGCTCCTCCCGTCTTAGATTACGCACGAGCCGGATTTTGGTTGCATCGATTTGGGGTCAAGTCTTGGCATGAGACACAACTCAAGCCCGGCGGTCCTGCCGGCAGATCCCCGGCGTTTGTCTCATGCCAAGACTTGACCCCATTATTCGCGGGCGGCGGCCTCGACGGGTGTCATGAACTCCAGGCACTGGATCAGCACCTCGCGCATCCGCGCGCGCTCCACGACCATGTCCAGCATGCCGTGCTCCACGAGGAACTCGCTGCGCTGGAAGCCTTCGGGGAGCTGCTGCTTGATCGTCTGCTCGATCACGCGTGGGCCGGCGAAACCGATCAACGCACGGGGCTCGGCGATGTTGAGATCGCCGAGCATGGCGAACGATGCGGTCACGCCACCGGTCGTCGGGTCGGTCAGGATCGAGATGTAAGGCAATCCCGCCTCGTCGAGCCGCGCCAGGGCGGCGGAGATCTTGGCCATCTGCATCAAGGAGAGCGCGCCTTCCTGCATACGCGCCCCGCCGGAGCAGGACACGACGATCAGAGGTGCACTTTCCTCCAGGGCGCGTTCCGCGCAGCGCGTGACCTTCTCGCCGACGACGCTGCCCATCGATCCGCCCATGAACCCGTATTCCATCACCGCGACCACGACCGGCCGGCCGCCGAGCTTCCCCGTGCAGGAGACGAGCGCGTCCTTCATGCCGGTGCGCTTCTGGTAGTCCTTGATGCGGTCGGAGTACTTTTTGGAGTCAAAGAACTCCAGAGCGTCCTTCGGTGCGATGTCGGCGTCGAACTCCTCGTACTGCCCCTCGTCGAGCAACATCCCCAATCGATCCCGCGCGCTGATGCGGAAGTGGTAGTTGCACTTCGGACAGACGTTGGCGTTGAGGGCGACCTCCTTCTTGTAGACCATCTCCTTGCACGCGAGGCACTTGACCCAGAGCCCTTCGGGCATCTTGAGCCGGCGCTCGGTCGCGCGCTGCTTGGGGGTCTTTTCCTTCTTGAACCAGGCCATGGCGTGCGGCCAAGCTAACCCGGCGGTTCGGCCTCGTCAACCGCGGCCGTTTCGCTCTCGGGGTCCGGAAGCCGCTCGAACACGAGGTATTTCCCCTGTTGCCCGACGGTGCGTAGACGTCGTACCAGCTCTTCCGGAGCCCTTGCCCAATCGCGCCTGTCGACCACGAAGAGCCCGCCTTCGTGATCGGGTAGGACCTCGGCCAGTCGATCGAGCTCCACTTCGACGGGGATGCGGTCCAAATACCACGTCAAACTGGGGAGTTTCATGTCGACCATGGTCACCGGACGACCCTGAGCGAGCTGTGGGACCGCCTCGATCAACCAGGCGGTCGTGCGCGTTTGCGAAACCTGTGGGGCGACCCAGCCGACCACACCGAACAGCACGACGATCTGGGCCGATGCGGCCAGGACCCAGACACGCAACGGCTGCCGGCGCCAGAGGGTGGGCAGCGAGCCCAGGGCCGCCAGGCCATACACGACCGCGGCACCACCGGCCACCGTGCGCAGCGTGCCCGACGGCTGCCCCACGCCCCAGACGGCGAACGCGATGGCGAACGCGCCGAGGGTCGCGGCGAGCAGGCTCGCGGAGCGGATGCGACGCTGCGGACGTTCGAGCTCGCGCGCGAGCTCCCAACTCAACAACATCGCGATCGCGGGAAGCAGCGGCATGAGGTAGTTGGGGATCTTGCCCCGGCTGATCGACAACAGAACGAGACCGGCGAGGAACGCGGCTGCCAGATAGCGTGCGGTCAAGGAAGCGGGATCGCGGGCGAGCCGCACCGTTCGCACCAGGGCGAAGAGCAGCGGCGCGATCCACGGCAGGCAAACGAGGGGTAACACCGGCAGGTAGTACCAGAAAGGCTCCACGTGGGCCGTGCCGGCGAAGAAACGACTCCACACCTCTTCTTTAATAAGGGTCGTGGCGGTTCCACCGATCCGGACGATGAAGGCGAGCCCCCAAGGCAAGACGACCGCCGCCCACACGGCAACAGCGACGAAGACGCCGCGCAAGCTCGGCACCACCGCGCGACCCGACGCGGTCCTGCCCGCGAGCATCATCAGGAGCGGGAGAACCACGCCGACCGGGCCTTTGATCAGGAACGCCAGTCCGGTGAGCAGGCCATAGGGCCACGCCGGTCGCGAGCCGCCTTCGGAATTGACGTCGAGGTCGTAAGCCACGACCGCCCAGATGTGAAGGGCCAACAACGCGTCCAACGTGCCCTGGCGTCCGATCACGACGAACAACGGCATCGTCGTCAAGCACAGCGTGGCCCACAACGCGCCCTGCTCCCCGAAACGGCGCCGCGTGACCCACCCGGTAAGCAACACGGTCGCCAGCGCCGCTCCGATCGACGGCAGGCGGACGACCCATTCTCCCGTGCCCAGGACCGAGAACAGGGACGCCTGCAACCAGTGCAGCAACGGCGGTTTGACGAGCCGCGGCCGCCCCTCGAAGGTAGGCACCACGAGATCGCCGCTGCGCTGCATCTCCAGCGATGTGCGTGCGAATCGCGCCTCGTCCGGATCGAATAGCGGGAGGGATGCCGCGCCGATGCCGAGCAACAGCAGCGACAACGCGAAAACCGCCGGAACAATGCGGCGGGACAGCCGTTCGGAACGATCGTGCATCGTCAAAGCGAGCCGCTATCATACGCCGCAGCGAGGAGGAGCGACGTGGCCGAGAACATGGTCGACTGGCTGTACGGCCTGCAGCACTTCGGCATCAAGCTGGGTCTCGACAACATTCAGGGGCTGCTCGACGTGCTGGGGCGGCCCGAGCGGGCCTACCGCATCGCGCACGTCGCCGGAACCAACGGCAAGGGGTCCGTCGCCGCGATGCTCGACTCGATGCTCGCCGCCTCGGGCAAGCGCTCGGGGCTGTTCACCTCGCCGCACCTGGTCCGCCCCAACGAACGGATCCGCCTGAACGGGGAGGACATCGGCGATCGCGAGTTGCATCGGAGCCTCGCGGCAATGCGTGACGTCATCGAAACCGCCCGGAAAGACGGGACGCTCGAGGCCCACCCGTCGTTCTTCGAGGTCATCACCGCGACGGCGCTCGAGGCCTTCCGTCGCCACGAAATGGACGCCGCGGTGCTGGAGGTCGGGCTCGGCGGCCGGCTCGACGCGACCAACGCGGTCGAGGCCGACGTCGGCGTCGTCGTCAGCATCGGGCTCGATCACGTGAAGACGCTCGGCCCGANNCAGCCCGAGGCGCGCGCCGTCCTCGCGCAAACCTGCGAGCGTGTCGGCGCACGCTTGATCGAAGGACGTGAAAAAGTGGTGCTCGAAGGCAAAGGGCGTGGCGGTTTCACCCTGCGCGGCACGCACGCGACCTACGACGATCTTCACGTCGCTCTGGCGGGCCCGCACCAGGTCGACAACGCGCGCATCGCCGTGGCGGCCTTCGAGTGCCTCATGGAGCGGTTCGGAGAAACGACCGACCCGGTCGCGGTGCGCCGGGGGCTCGCGACGGTGCGCTGGGCGGGCCGCCTGGAGTGGATCGAGCGCGAGGGCAGCCGTCCGCGGATGCTTGTCGACGGCGCGCACAACCCCGAGGGGATCCGGTGCATCGCCGAGCACCTGGACGAGAACCCGTTCGATACGCCCGCCGTGTTGCTGTTCGGAGCCACGCGCGGCAAGGCGCTGGAACCGTTGCTCGAGCCGTTGTCCCGCCACTGCCGCACGATCGTCGTCGGACGTCCGCCGATCGAGCGCGGACTCGACCCCGAGGAGGTCGCCCGCGCCGCCGAACCGTTCTTCGATCATGTCGAGCCGACCGGCGACAACGCGCAGGCGCTGGCACGAGCGGAGGCACTCGCGGGTCGCGAAGGGACGGTCTTCGTGACGGGGTCGCTGTACCTCGTCGGCGATCTGCTCGCCCTGCTCGAGCGTCGGCCGGTTCCCGGCCCGGTCGGGATGTAGTGGATTTCGATCTCGTTGCGATCTGGTGTCTCGGCGTCGGCGTCGTCTGGCTGGCCTTCAATCTCGCCGTCACCTGGTTTCAGCGCTACGTCTTACCGTTGTCGAGTATTACGGAAGGGCTGGATGAGGCGGACACGACACCTAGCGTGACGGTCGTAGTTCCGGCGCGCAACGAGCGCGACCGTATCGAGGAGAGCGTCCGGCGGTTGCTCGCTCAGCGAGCGGTCGACCTGGAGCTCGTCGTCGTCGACGACCGTTCCGACGACGGAACGACCGAGATTCTCCGCCGGCTGGATGGAGAGGACCCGCGCCTACGGGTGATGCGAATCGACGAGCTACCGGTCGGCTGGCTGGGTAAGCCCTACGCGTGTCACCTCGGAGCGATCAACGCGCGCGGCGACTGGATCCTGTTTACCGATGCGGACATCTGGATGAATCCGGACCTCATCGCGGATTCGATTCGCGCTGCCGAGGCGGAACGATCGGATCTGGTGTGCCTGTTGCCGGCCCAAAAACGCATCACGCTGTGGGGTCGTGCCGCGTTGTTGACGTTCTCGATGGCGCTCGCGATCACGGCCGGAAGAGCCAACAGCGACAGCCGGCTCGCTCCGGTCGGAATCGGCGCCTACAACCTCGTTCGCGCCACGGCGTATCGACGCGTCGGAGGCTACGAAGCGCTGCGTATGGAAGTGATCGACGACATGAAGCTCGGATTGCTGCTCATGCATAACGGGAGCCGGCTGCGTTGTTGGACCGCGGCCGACGAGGCCGAGATGGACTGGGCCGCGACTCCGCGCGAGCTCGTGCGTGCGCTGGACAAGAACTTCATCGCGCTGGCCGAACTGAACTTCGGCGCCGCTACCCTCGGCATCGTCATCACGCTCGCGGCCTGGATCACCGCGTGGGTCGGCCCATTCAGTAACGGCTGGACCGGATACGCCGCGTTCGGAGGCATGGTCTCGATGATCCTGCCCGGCGCGTTGTTCGCACGGCACTCCAAATGGGGCCTGCTGCCCGCATTCCTGACGCCGCTGATCTTCCCGTTGCTCCCGTGGTCGTTGCTGCGCTCGGCTTGGCTGACTTGGCGCCAGGGCGGCATCCGCTGGCGCGAGACGGTCTACCCGTTAGAGTTGTTACGTAAACACCGTGTTTCGTTGTTCTTGAAACCAAGGCGTCATTGAGATGAAGCGACGAGCAGTCGGGCTCGCGATCGTCGGTCTGGTGGCCGCTTTCCCCGTTCACGCGGATGACGACGCACGCGCCATCGTCGAGAAGGCCTTCGAGGCCGCCCGGGCGAACGAAGCGATCGCGCGCGACTACGTCTATCACGAACGTATCGAAGAGACCCGGTACAACAAGAAGGGCGAGGTCAAGAAACGCGAGTCGCAGACGTGGGACGTGACGCTGTTGGACTACAGCGAATACCGACGCCTGATCGCCAAGAACGACGGGCCGCTGTTCCCCGAAACGGCGGCGAAGGAGCAACGCAAACTCGAGAAGCAGCTCGAGAAGATGCGGACGGAGACGCCGAAGAAGCGCAAGAAACGTTTGGCCAAGATCGAGAAGGGTCGTAAGGAAGGCGAGGCGTTCCTCGAGGAGATCACGAAGGCGTTCGACTTCCGGCTCACCGGAGAGGAGGAGATCGGGGGCGTTGCGACGCACGTCATCTCGTTCACACCGAAAGAGAGCTACAAACCGCGTTCGCGTGAAGCCAAGGTGTTACCGAAGGTGCGCGGGACCCTGTGGGTCTCGAAGGGCGACTACGGCTGGGTCCAGGCGGACATGCAGACCATCGGCAACATCCGCTGGATGGTGATCTTCAAGCTCAACGAAGGGGCGCGGGTTCGATTCACGCAGCGAAAACACAACGATGAGGTCTGGCTGACCGACAACTGGTACGTGCGGATCAAGGCGCGCGTGGCGTTCGTCAAGTTCGACGGGGAAGTCCACGGCAGCTACAGCAACTTTCGGAAGTTCACGACCGACACCACACCATCGCTCGGCGAAGCCGGCGGGCGGCCTCGATCCCACGCTGCAGGTCCTCTAAGATGACCGCGTGCGCCATCAACCGCTCAAGATCGAGGCCCCCGAGCTGCGTCTCGATCCCGAACGACTGACGAAACCGTTCTCATGGGCCGATGTGTTTCCGGTCGAACGTCCTGTCGAGGTCGAGATCGGTATCGGCAAGGGCCGGTTTCTCCTCGACGCGGCGGAGAAGCGCCCGGAGATCAACCACCTTGGTGTGGAGTGGGCCAACAAGTACCTACGCTTCGCGGAGAGCCGGGCCCAGCGCCGTGGGCTGGACAACGTCCGTTTCGTGCGCGTCGACGCGAGGGAGATCATGCCGGCGATGCCGGATCGCTCGGTGGATACCTTTTATGTGTTCTACCCCGATCCGTGGCCCAAGAAGCGGCATCACAAACGCCGCTTTCTCCGCGAGGATATGGCCACCGAGCTCGCACGCGTGCTCGTCGACGGCGGCAAGCTCCACGTCGCCACGGATCATGCCGACTACTGGGAGGCGCTTCAGCCTGTCTTCGACGAGCGCCCGGAGTTCGAACGGCAACCGTCGTTCGGCGGCCCCGGGTTCCCGCTCGCGGAAGGCGAGCCGTTGACGCACTTCGAGATCAAATACGCCGTCGAGGAACGCGATCGGCATCGGGCATCGTGGATTCGCCGGGCACGCTAGCGCACTACCCCTTCGTTCGAGCGCCGCGGAAGGCAGATCCGCCGATCGGAACGGCGTAACGCACCCGACTCGGCGCGTGCGACGACAGCACCGATACCACCACCAGAACTCCCAGCACCCAGGCGGCGACCGTCGGATCGAGCCGTGGTACGAGCCCCAACACGGCGATCTTGAGGATCACGAGATACCCGCGGACCTGTAGCAGGAAAACACAGCTCTCGTGCAGGTCGAGCAGCAGCAGCGCGATTTTGAGGCTCCTTCGGCCCAAAAAATCCCGCGGTTCGGGTGGAAAAAAAAAGTCCTTGATTGACATCCGGCTCGACATAATATAGGAAATAGGAATCCGAATTCCTTTTTTATCGAAATCGGTTCGAATTATGGGAAAAACGCCATGAACATTCAGGCCTGGACCGTCGAGGAAGCCGGGAAGCCGATGGTCCTCCGGGAACGCGAGACCGCTCCGGCAGACGGGGAGGTCGTCGTCGAGGTGGCCGGGTGCGGCGTCTGCCACACCGACCTCGGCTTCTACTACGACGGCGTCCCGACCCGGCACGGCTTCCCGCTGACGTTGGGCCACGAGGTCGCGGGCAAGGTCGTGCAGGCCGGCGATCACGCAACCGATTGGCTCGGCCGTTCGGTCGTCGTTCCGGCGGTGATTCCCTGCGGCTCGTGCGATGCCTGTCGCGCAGGCCACGGCCGCATTTGCCCGCGTCAGATCTTCCCCGGCAGCGACGTTCACGGCGGCTTCGCCTCGCACCTCTGCGTGCCCGCCCACGGCCTCTGCCCCGTCCCCGATCTGGACGACCCGGCGGTCAACCAGGCGGGGCTCGAGTTGCACGAGCTCTCCGTGATCGCCGACGCGGTCTCGACGCCGTACCAGGCGATCGTTCTGTCGGAGCTCGCCGAGGGCGACCTCGCGGTCTTCGTCGGCGTGGGAGGAGTCGGCGGCTTCGGCGTCCAGGTCGCCGCCGCGATGGGCGCCGTCGTCGTGGCGATCGACGTGGACGCCGACAAGCTGGCGAGGATGGCCGAGCACGGCGCGACCGTCACCCTGCGCTCGGACGAGATGCCGTTCAAGGAGCTGCGCGGCGCGATCCGCGGCCTGGCCAAGGAGCGCGGCATCCCCTCGTACCGCCAGAAGATCTTCGAGACTTCCGGCACGCCGGCCGGCCAGTCCACGGCGTTCGGGCTGGTCGGTCACGGCGGCCACCTCTCCGTCGTCGGCTTCACCCCGGCGAAGCTCGAGCTGCGGCTGTCGAACCTGATGGCCTTCGACGCCACGGCCCAGGGCAACTGGGGCTGCCTGCCGGAGCACTACCCCGCCATCGTCGAGATGGCGCTTGCGGACCGCATCAAGCTCAAGCCGTTCGTCGAGCGGCGACCCATGTCCAGCATCAATCAAACCTTCGAGGACCTGCACGAGGGCCGGGTGTCCCGTCGCGTGATCCTCGCACCGGAGTAACCGTCATGGAACTGAAGGACCATTCGCTGATCAAGGACGCGGACTACGAGGGCGTGCTGTACGAGCACCTGCCCCTCAGGACCCCCGACCGTGAGGTCGTCGACGGCCTCCACGCCGTGCGCATCACCCTGAACAACCCGCGGCAGTACAACTCCTACACGACCGAGATGGTCAAGGGGGTGATCGCCGCGATGCGCCGCGCCTCCAACGACCGCGCCGCCGTCGCCGTCGTCTTCACCGGCGCCGGCGACAAGGCCTTCTGCACCGGCGGCAACACCGCCGAGTACGCCGAGTACTACGCCGGCCGCCCCGAGGAGTACCGCCAGTACATGCGGCTGTTCAACGACATGGTCACGGCGATCCTGCACTGCGACAAGCCGGTGATCTGCCGCGTCAACGGCATGCGCATCGGCGGCGGCCAGGAGATCGGCATGGCCTGCGACTTCACCGTCGCGCAGGACCTGGCGCTGTTCGGCCAGGCCGGGCCGAAGCACGGCTCGGCGCCCGACGGCGGCAGCACCGACTTCCTGCCGCTGTTCGTCGGCATCGAGGCGGCGATGGAGAGCTGCACGCTGTGCGAGCCCTGGAGCGCGCACAAGGCGAAGCGTATCGGCTTGATCGGCCGCATCGTCCCGGCGCTCAAGGTCGACGGCGAGTTCGTGCCGAATCCGCGCGTGATCACCGACCGCTACATCGACGAACGCGGCGACATCGTCTACGGCGAGCCGAAAACCGGCCCCGAAGCGCGCGAGGCCAAGCTGATGATCGAGGCGGGCGAGGTGGACCTCACTCCGCTGGACCTCGAGGTCGACGCGCTGGTCTACGAGCTGGCGATGTTGATGCCCGGCTGCCTGACCAAGACGATCGAGAGCCTGCGCNNCTCTACACCATGCCCGACTGCCTGACCAAGACGATCGAGAGCCTGCGCAAGCACAAGCTCGAGCACTGGGACCGCAACCGCGAGACCAACCGCGCCTGGCTCGGCCTGAACATGATGACCGAGGGCCGCACCGGCTTCCGCGCGTTCCACGAGGGTTCGCGCGAGTGCCGCGAGGCGGATTTCCTGCTGCTGCGGAAGCGCTTGGCGCAGGGCCACACCTGGGGTGAGGAGCTGGTGACCGAGGTGCTGCGGAAGGCGCACGGCGACAAGGTGGCGACTTGACCGTCCGCGAACTCAGCGCCGAACACCTCGGTGCCGTCGTGCGCATCGATGCGGCGCACACCGGCACGGCCAACCCGGACTACTGGGAGGAGGTGTTCGGCCGCTTCCTGAGCCCCAACGGCGGGCGGCCGCACGTCGGCCTCGTCGCCGAGGAGGAGGGGCAAGCGGTCGGCTACCTGCTCGGCGAGGTCCGCGCCTTCGAGTTCGGCTCGGAGCCCTGCGGCTGGATCTTCGGCGTCGGGGTCGATCCCGAGCGGCTGCGCTCCGGTGTCGCCGGCGCGCTGCTCGACGAGGCGCGCCGCCGCTTTCGCGAGTCCGGTGTGGCGACGGTGCGCACGATGGTGCGGCGCAACGACGTCCCGGTGCTCTCTTTTTTCCGCTCTCACGGTTTCGTCGGCGGGAGCTTCACCCAACTGGAGGAATCGCTTTGAGCGACACGCTGACCCACGAGATCCTCGACGACGGTGCGATCTGGCGCATCCGGCTGAACACGCCCAAGGCCAACATCCTGGATATGGACAAGGTCGCGCGACTCGACGCGCTGTTCCGGCGTGCCGCCGACGAGCGCGACCTCAAGGCCGTGCTGATCGAGGGTGAGGGGCCGCACTTCTCCTTCGGTGCCAGCGTGGAGGAGCACTTGCCGGGCCGGTTCGAGGCGATGATCCCCGGCTTCCACAAGCTGTTCGAGCGCATGTTCGACGCCGAAGTCGCGACGCTCGCCGCGGTGCGCGGTCAGTGCCTCGGCGGTGGACTCGAGTTGGTCGCGTTCTGCAATCGCGTGTTCGCCGCGGCCGACGCCAAGTTCGGCCAGCCGGAGATCGTGCTCGGCGTGTTCGCGCCGGTCGCTTCGGTCGCGCTGGCCGACCGTGTGGGGCGCAGCCGTGCCGAGGACCTCTGCCTGTCGGGCCGCTCGATTGATACCGAGGAGGCGCTGCGCATCGGGCTGATCGACGCCATCGCGGACGACCCGGCCGAGGCGGCCCTTGCTTACGCGAGGGAGCGGCTCTGCCCGCACTCCGCATCGAGCCTGCGACTGGCGCAGCGTGCGGTGCGAGGGGCCTATCGGGAGCGTTTCCGACGCGACCTCGATACGGTCGAGGCGCTGTATCTCGAGACGCTGATGAAAACGAAGGACGCGAACGAGGGACTCCAGGCGTTCCTCGAGAAGCGCAAGCCGGAGTGGAGCAACACATGACGCCCGCTCTCGAGCCTCGGGTCGCGATGGTGACCGGCGGCGATGGCGGCATCGGCCGCGCGACCTGTCGTGCGCTCGAGGAAGGCGGCGCGAGGGTCGTCTCCGTCGATATCGGCGGCTCGCCGACGTTCGCTTGCGACGTCTCCGACGCCGACTCGGTGCGCGGGATGTTCTCCGAGTTCGACGCGGCGTGCGAACGTCTCGACGTGCTCGTGCACGCGGCGGGCACGACGCGTGACGGCGTCTCCTGGAAGATGAGCGACGAGGACTGGCGCACCGTGATGGCCGTCAACCTCGATTCGGCCTTCTGGCTCGCGCGCGAGGCCGTGCCGCGGATGCGCGCGGGCGGAGGCGGCTCGATCGTGCTGGTCTCGTCGATCAACGGCGAGCGCGGCAAGTTCGGCCAGGCCAACTACGCCGCCAGCAAGGCCGGGCTGATCGGCCTCGGCCGCGCGCTCGCCCGGGAGACGGGCAGGTTCGGCATCCGGGTCAACCTGGTGGCCCCGGGGTTGATCGACACCGCGATGACCGCGGGTCTACCCGACGCGGATCGTCAACGCGCGGTCGACGAGACCTTGCTGGGGCGCACGGGCCGGCCCGAGGACGTCGCCGCGGCCATCGCGTTCCTCGCCTCGCCCGCCAGCGGCCACGTGACCGGGCAGGTCCTGCGCGTCGATGGGGGGCAACTGATCGCATGAACTTCCGCAAAGGCACTCGCTACGCGTTGTACGCCGCGATGGAGATGGCCCGCTCCGAGGAGGGCCGCCCCGTCACCGCCGCGCAGGTCGCGGCGGTCTACGGGATCGCCACCGCGGTGCTTTCCAAGGTGTTCCAGCAGCTTGTTCGCGCGGGGTTGGCCGCCGGGACGCGCGGCGTCAAGGGCGGCTACGTGCTGACCAAGCCGCCCGCCCGGCTGACCGTGCTGGATGTGATCGAGGTATTCGAGCCGCCACGCCGTCCGGACGGCTGCCTGCTCGCCGACCACGACGAGCCCGACTGCGCGAAAGCCGACGCCTGCCGCCTGCGCCGCCTGCTCGACGAGGTCGAGGAGACGGCACGCTGCACCTACGCCTCGGTGACGCTGGACACGCTGGTCGGGGCTCGTGGGCGGACGGATGAGGCATTACCGGTGATTAGCTAGGAGTCTGAAGATGATGACACCCGTATTCAACGACTGGAAAGGCAAGCAGCTCGACGACGTCCTACTCGAAGTCCGCGACCTCGTGGAAGACCCGGACATGCTCACCGCCCAGCGCTGGCGCGAGCAGGGCGGCAAGGTCGCCGGCCACTTCCAGGTCTACTTTCCCGAGGAGATCGCCCACGCCGCCGGCATGCTGCCGTTCAAGATGCGCGGCGCGCAACTGGAGCCGACACAGGCCGACTCGCGCTTCGGCTCGTACCTCTGCTCGATCATCAAGACCTCCCTCGAGCTCTGCCTGACGGGCCGGGTCGAGCTGGACATGTTCGTGACGCACCCGATCTGCGACGCCGCGCGGAACCTCGCGCCGGTCTTCGGTCGGAACTTCGACTACCCCTGCCAGATCCTCTACCTGCCGCAGAACCCCAACTCGGGCCACAGCGTCCAGTACCTGACCGACGAGTACGGCCGGCTGCAGCGGTTGGTCGAGGAGGTGTCGGGGGTCGCGGTGACCGCGGACGCGCTGCGCAGCTCCATCCGCGTGTTCAACGAGAACCGGCGGCTCCTGCGCGAGCTCTACGACATCAAGCGCGAGACCCCCTGGCTCATCGCCGCCGAGGACGCCTACGCGCTCGTCGCCAGCGCCGGGATGATGCCGCGCGAGGAACACAACGAGCTGCTGGCGCACGTGCTTCCGCTTGTCCGCGAGCGCGATACCAAAGCCGAGGACCGCATCCGCGTCGTCTTCGAGGGCGGCTTCTGCGAGCAACCGCCGCTCGACCTGATCCGCATGCTCGGCCGCTCCTGCTACCTCGTCGACGACGACCTGCTGATCGGCTTGCGCTGGATCGTCGACGACGTGGACACCGCGGGCGACCCGCTGCACAACCTGGCCTATGCCTACATCGAGCGCTCGTCCTACAGCCCCGTCCAGCACGACCTGCGCAAGCCCAAGGAAGTGATGCTCGAGCAGCGCATCGACCGCGCGCGTGCCGACGCCGCGATCATCGCGGCGGCCAAGATGTGCGAGCCGGGTCTCGAGGAGCAGGTGGCCTACGTCACCGCGCTCGAGAAGCGCGGCCTGCCGCACTTCGTCAGCGAGTTCGAGGAGAACATGACGAGCTTCGCCCAGCTCGAGATGCAACTCGACACCTTCATGGAAAACCTGCTTTTCGCTTAGGAGACGTACGATGACCACGACCGAACAGACGGACGGCATCGTCGGACGCGGTAATCGCGACGGCGCGGCCCTGTTTCGCGATTGGTTCGCCGAGCTGAACGAAGTCGCGGAGAATGGCGGGCGCGCAGCCTACGTCTTCGTGATGGGCAGCCTCAACGAGGTGCTCAAGACGTTCGACCTACCGGTCGTCTTCCCCGAAATCAACTCGCTGCAGACCGCCGTCCGGCGGGTGGCCCACGAGTACCTCGACGTTGCCGAGGACGCCGGCTACTCCCCGGACATCTGCGGCTACGTGAAGGCCGACTTCGCGACGCAGATCCAGGACGGCCGGCACCCGATGGGCCGCATCCCCAAGCCGGCGTTGACCGTCTACACCAACGCCTGCAACACCTACATCAAGTGGGCCGAGATCTGGGAGCGGCTGCACAAGATTCCGCTGTTCACGCTCGACGTGCCGGGGACCCGCCAGGGCGGGCTGATCACGCTCGGCGGCGACGTCGACTTCGAGAACGACAAGCGTTACGTCAAGGCACAGTTGCTGGAGCTGATCGAGCTCTGCAAAAAGGTCACCGGGAAGCCGTTCGACATCGACCGGCTGCGTGAGGTGATGGGCTTCGCCAACACGATGAGCCGCGGCTGGAAGCGCGTGCTGGAGCTGAACGCGAAGACACCCTCCGTATTCAACGCGTTGACCGACGGCACGATCTACCTCGGCGTGGCCAACGGCATGCGCGGGACACCCGAGGGCGCGAAGTACTTCGACGACCTGGTCGAGGAGATGGAGTACAAGGCGGCCAACGGCATCGGCACGCTGACCGACGAGAAGTACCGCCTCGTCTTCGTCGGCGTCCCCTGCTACCCGATCTTCCGCCGCTTCAACGAGCTGTTCACCGAGTGGGGCGGGACGTTCGTCAACTCGACGTACCTGTGGTTCGCGTCCGGCGGGACGAATCGTGGGTTCGAGTACGACCTCGCCGACCCGCTCGACAGCCTCGCCGAGGGCCTGCTGATCAGCGTGCGGGACGCGATGGACAGCATGTTCCACCAGGACCGCGTCCTGAACGAGGTGATCGACGATTTCGGCATCGACGGCGTCGTCTACCACCCGATCAAGAGCTGCCGGACGACCTCCACGGGAATGGCCGACAGCCGGCGCTACCTGATGAGCCAGCGCGACATCCCGACGCTGTTCATCGAGTCGGACATGATGGACCGCCGCGTGGTCTCCGAAGCACAGCTCAAGAACCGTTCCGACGCTTTCTTCGAGGGGTTGGCGGCGCGCAAGGCCCAGGCCGGTGCGTCGGCTCCCTCCTGATCCGGAATCGAGAGGAACTGATATGGCATACGCAGCTGGAGTCGACGTCGGGTCGACGCAAACCAAGGCGGTGATCATCGACGAGCACCGCAACATCGTCGGCCGCTCGCTCGGCGACACCGGGGCGAACGTCGTGGTCGCCGCCGAGACCGCGTTCGCGCAGGCGCTGGCGGACGGTGCGATCGAGGAGTCCGAGGTCGAGTACGTGATCGGCACCGGCTACGGCCGCTACCGCGTGACGTTCGGCAACGACCAGGTCACCGAGATCAGCTGCCACGCGCGCGGCGCGGTCCAGATTTTCCCGAACACACGTACGGTGGTCGACATGGGCGGGCAGGACACCAAGGCGATTCGCGTCAACGACAAGGGCGAGATCGAGGACTTCTGCATGAACGACAAGTGCGCCGCCGGCACCGGCCGCTTCCTCGGCGCAGCCGCCGCGGCACTCGACCTGGGGCTAGACAATCTCGGACCGACGGCGCTGAAGGCGACCAAACCCGTACGCATCAGCACGACGTGCACGGTGTTCGCCGAGTCCGAGGTGCTGTCCTGGCTCGGCAAGGGCAAGAAGGTCGAGGACATCCTCTGGGGCGTGCACCAGTCGATCGCCTCGCGCTCGGCCGCGCTGATGCGCCGGGTGGGGATCGAGGACGAGATCACCTTCACCGGAGGGGTGACGCGAAACGTGGCGATGGTCAAGGCGCTCGGGGAGCGTGTCGACAAGAAGCTCAACGTCAGTGAGGAGTCGCACTACATGGGCGCGATGGGCGCGGCCCTGTTCGCCCTGGACCGTATTTTCGCCAGCCGTTCACCGGCGCAGGCGGCGGAGGCAGCGCGATGAGCATCACCGCGGGAATCGACGTCGGATCGACCTACACCAAGGCAATCGTTCTCGAGGGCGATTCGGTCATCGGGATGGCGATGAAGGCGACCGGATTCAAGCTGACCGAGGTCTCGGAGGCGATGTTCGACGCCGCGATCGCCGACGCGGGAATCAGCCGGGAAGAGGTGCAGTACACCATCGCCACCGGCTACGGGCGGCACCAGTGCAAGGTCAAGGACCTGGCCGTGACCGATCTGACGGCCGCCGCGCGCGGTGCGCACTTCTTCTTCCCCGCCACGCGCACGGTGCTCGACATCGGTGGCCAGACGATGAAGGCGACGAAGATCGACGAGTCGGCGCGGGTCAAGAGCTTCCGGCTCAACGACAAGTGCGCCGCCGGAACCGGGGCGTTCCTGGAGAAGACGGCGCGTTACATGGGGTTCACGACCGAGGAGATCGGCGGTCTGATGGACACCTCGAAGGAGCACGTCACGATCTCCGGCGTCTGCGCGGTGTTCGCCGAGTCGGAGGTGATCAACCACCTGTCGCAGGGCACATCCCCCGCCGACATCATGCAGGGCAGTGCGGATTCGCTGTCGGCGCGATCGGTCCAGTTGCTCAAGCGGGTCAAGGCGGAGCCCGAGTACACGTTGATCGGGGGTCTGTTGCGCTGGCCGCGGATGGTCGACACGATCGCCGGCCAGCTCGACGCCGAGGTCAACGCGCCCGCAGGCGAGATGGTGCAGTACACCGGCGCGGTGGGCGCGGCGTTGCTCGGACGCATCCGGCTGAACAAGCTCGCGGAAAAGGACGCCGTGGAGCAGACCGCGTGAGCGACTCACCACCGCTGGTGCCGGATCCGGGATGCCCGGCTGACCCGGAGCTGATCGCCGAGGGCTGGACCCGGCGGTTCCTCGTCGGGCCGGAGCGGCAGCAGGAGGTCGTCGAGCTCTACGAGTCGCTGGGCCACGAAGTGCGGCTGGAGAAGCTCGAACCGGATGACTTCAGCGACAGCTGCGGTGCGTGTCCGGCCGTCGTGTGCCGGGATCACCTGCTGCTTTACACGCGCCCGCGGCCTACCTGTCGTCCGGGTTGATGGCGGTGAAGGCGACGGCTGCCAGGGCAGCCCCACCGAACGTTCCGACGAGGTAGCCGGTCGTGCCTGCGGCGGCCGCGGCGCCGGCGACCGGGGCGATCCAGTACGGCACGATTTCGGAACCCTCGCAACGCCCGCGAATCCAGACGGCGGGGTGAACTGAATGGCGGCGGCGCGGTGCTGAAGCTGCGATCGAGCGGCGGCGGGATCCGGATCGAGAGCAACTAATCGGCACAGGCCCGGGCGCGCTTCGAGTAGTGCTCGACCCGTTGACGGGCCTGCTCCACGTCCAGTTCCGCGAGGATGACCTCGTCGAGCGTCGCGACATTGTTTTCACGCAGGTCTTTGACGCTGGTCAAGACTTCCTTCTGGTAAGCCAGGTCGATCTCGGCGATGGCCAGATCCTCGCCGAGTCGGCGGCAGTCGGTCTGCTCGTAGCGTCGTTGCGCCGCTTGAATCCGGGTCCTTCTCTCGTCGCCGGAATGTGAGCAGAAGGCCACGTAGATGTCACGTTGGGCTTTGTGGCGCTCCAGTAGTAGGCGCCGCCTCTCGAGATCGATCGTCGCGGTGTCGTTCTCGTACTTGAAGGCCAGGTACCGGATTCGCTCGATCAACCCGTCCTTGTTCAGCTTCTCGGCCATGTCGAAGATGGCCCTGGTCGCCTCGAGTCGTGACTCCGCCAACGCAACGTCCGATTCACGATCCTCGAGATTGACCTGAATCTGGTGCTGGACGATGGGGCAGAGCGGATGCTCGACCATATCGGCGTTTGCCGGCAGCAGCGCGTTGAGGCCGAGAGCGGAGAGTAAGACGACGATCCGCATGATCCACCTCCTCAGCCGGCAAGCTTCTCCAACCGCACTGCCGTCACCTTGTATTCCGGCGTGCCGATCTCGGGATCGCCGACGTCGTGGGTCAGCTCGTTGGCACGCGCCTCGGCGTAATGCATCGGCATCCAGACCACGCCCGGCGGCACCGCCGTCGTCAGCTCCGCGCGGGCCTGGATGGCGCCGCGGCGCGAGCGGATGACGATCTTCTCGTCGGGCTCGATGCCGCGGATGGCCGCGTCCGACGGGTTGACCTCGATGAACGCCCCGCCTTGTTTGGACGCCAACCCGCTCACGCGGCGCGTCTGGGTCGCGGCGTTGTAGTGGAACAACGTCCGGCCGGTCGACATGGTCAGGTCGTATTCCGCGTCGGCCGTCTCGTGCGGCGGGCGATACTCGATCGGGAACATCCGCGCCTTGCCGCGGAACGGCGTGCCCTCGTGCATGAACTTTTCACCCGGATGTTCGCGATCCCAGCAGGGCCACTGGATGCCTTCTTCCTGGATGCGGTCGTAGCGGATGCCGCTGAACCGCGGCGAGAGATCCGCCATCTCGTCCCAGATCTGCTCCGGTGTGGTGTAGGCCCAGTCGGCGCCGATGCGCTGCGCCACGCGTTGCAGGATCTGCCAGTCGGGTAGCGCCTGCCCCGGCGGGTCGACCGCCTTGCGGCACATCTGGACGCGCCGCTCGGAGTTGGTGAAGGTGCCGTCCTTCTCGGCGAAACAGGCGGCGGGCAGTACGACGTGCGCGTACTTGCGTGCGGTCTCGGAAAGGAAGATGTCCTGGCAGGCGACGAACTCGAGCCCGGCGAACCCTTGCTCCACGTGGTTCGCATCGGGCTCGGAGAGGATCGGGTCCTCGCCCATGATGTAGAAGCCCTTGATCCGGTCGTCGTGCATGCCGGACATNNCTCCGAAAACTTCTCCCGCACTTCGGGATCCTCGACCTTCTGGTAACCCGCGTGGTAGATCGGGTTGTTGCCCATGTCGTTGGCGCCCTGCACGTTGTTCTGGCCGCGCAGCGGGTTCATGCCGGCGGACTCGCGCCCGAGGTGCCCGGTCATCACGACCATGTTGCAGAGCGACAGCACGTTGTCGACGCCGGTCGTGTGCTCCGTGATGCCCAGCGTGTAGTAAACACCGGCCCGGTCCGTGGTCGCGTACTCGCGCGCCGTCTTGCGGATCAGGTCGGCGGGCACGCCGGTGACCTTCTCCGCCTCCTCCGGCGGGTAACGCAGCACGACCTCCTTGACGGCCTCGAAGTCCTCCGCGTGCTCTCGGATGTAAACGTGATCGACCAGGTCCTCCGTCACGATCACGTGCATCAGTGCGTTGATCAGCCAGACGTCCGTACCCGGCTGTAGTTGCAGGTGGTACTTGGCCAGCTTGGTCAGCCAGATCTTGCGCGGGTCGGCAACGACGATCGTGGCACCGCGGCGCGCGGCCTTCTTCATGCGCAGAGCGATGACGGGGTGCGCCTCGGTCGTGTTCGAGCCGATCACGAAAAGGAAGTCGGCGTTCTCGATCTCGGCGATGCTGTTGGTCATCGCCCCCGCACCCAACGACCTGACCAGGCCGTAGACCGTCGGCGCGTGTCACGTGGCCGCGCAGGAGTGCACGCTGTTCGTGCCCATCACCCCGCGCGCCAGTTTCTGCAGCAGGTAGTTCTCTTCGTTGGTGCAACGGCTCGACGTGAGGAACGCGAGCTTCTGCGAGCCGTGGCGCTCGCGGACGCCGTTCAGCCCTTCCGCGACGCGGTCGAGCGCATCGTCCCAGCTCGCCTCGACGAGCTCGCCGGCATCGTTGCGGACCAGGGGCATCTTTAGACGGTCCGGGTGGTCGACGAAGTCGAACGCGAAGCGGCCCTTGACGCAGAGGTTGCCCTCCGAGACCGGGGCGCCGATCCGGGTGCCGACCTTGACGATCTTGTTGTCCTCCACGTGCAGGTCGAGCTGGCAGCCGACGCCGCAGTACGTGCAGGTGGTCGTGGTCTTGGCGACCTGCGTATCCTGCGTACCCAGCGCGCGCTTGTCGTAGAGCGCGCCGGTCGGGCAGGTCGACACGCACCCGCCGCAGAGCTCGCAGTCGGTATCGAGGAACGACTCGCCGCGAGTCGGCTGGATGTGGCCGCCGGGCCCCTTGCCCGTCAGCGTCAGCGCCGAGCAGAGCATGACCTCTTCGCAGTAGCGCACGCAGCGGTTGCAGAGGATGCAGTTGTCGGCGTCCAGGCCGATGAACTCGTTGCGGTCTTTGTAGGGACGTCGATGCGACGGGAGCTCGAACAGCGGTTCGACGTCGTAATCGCGGGCGAGCAGCGCCAGGTCGTCGTGGCCGACCCCGTCGCCCTCGCCGCCGAGATGCTCCATCATCAGCAGCTCGACGAGCGTTTTGCGATAGTCCTCGACCGGCCCGCTCTCGGAGCGGACGACCATCCCTTCGGCAATCGGCGTCGCGCAGGCGGGTACCGGCCGGGGCGATCCCTCGACTTCGACGACACAGGTGCGGCAGCCTCCGTAGGGATCCAGCCGCGGGTCGTTGCACAGGTTGGGCACGTTGCGCTGGTGCGCCTGCATCACCTGCAGGATTGTCTGCCCTCGGCGACCGGTGACGGTCGAGCCGTCCAGCGTGAACGTGACGTCAGCCATCGTGGAACCCTTTGAACTCCTCCGGGAAGAACTTTATACCCGTTTGCAGCGGGATTCCCGCCGCCATCCCCAGTCCGCAAATGGATGTCTGTTGGAGCGCTTCGTCAACGCGCCGGATGAACCCGGGTGCCCCCTCGGGGATCTCCGCGTCGCCACGCCTCAGCAGATGATGCAGCGCCCGCGTCCCCAGCCGGCAGGGCGTGCACTGCTGACAGGATTCCTCCTCGAAGAAGCGCATCAGCTCGACGCAGGCCTCGCGGACACTGCGCGTCTCGTCCAACACGATGACCGCGGCGGAGCCCAGCGCCCCCCCGGCCTCGCGTAGCGGCGCGACGTCCATCGGAACGTCCAGCTCTTCCGGCGAGAGGAAACCCGTCGCCGCGCCGCCGGGGATCCAGGCCTTGATCTTCTTGCCGTCTCTCACCCCGCCGCCGTGCTCCTCGATCAGCTCGCGTGCCGTCGTACCGACGGGCAACTCGTAGACACCGGGCCGTTCGACATCGCCGGAGAGCGAGAACAGACGCACGCCCTTGCCGCCGCGGACGCCGAGTCCGGCGAACCAGTTCGAACCCTCGCGCAGGATGGCCGGCACGTGGGCCAGCGTCTCGACGTTGTTGATCAGCGTCGGGCGACCCAGGTAGCCGGACTCGATGGGGTAGGGCGGCTTGAGCCGCGGCATGCCGCGGCGGCCCTCGAGCGACTCGAGCAGCGCCGTCTCCTCGCCGCAGATGTAGGCGCCGGCTCCGACGGCAACGCGAGTCTCGACCCCGTCGAGCAGACCGGCTTCCTCGAGTTCGTCGATCGCTTGCCCACAACGGCGAATCGATTCGTCGTATTCCTCGCGGACGTAGACGATGATCTCGGCGGCCTTCAGCGCGCGTGCCGCGATCAACGCCCCCTCCAGCATCGCGTAGGGGTTGCGCTCCAGGATCCAGCGATCCTTGAACGTCCCCGGTTCGCCCTCGTCCGCGTTGACGACGACCGTCCGGCCCTCGGCGCGCTGGCCGAGCATGAAGCTCCACTTGCGTCCGGTCGGGAACCCGGCGCCGCCGCAACCGACGAGTCCGGCTTCGTTCAGCTCCTCGATGACCTGCTCAGCCGTGAGCTCACCGGAACTCACCTTCTCGAGAGCCTCGAGACCACCGGCCGCTTTCCAGGCGTCGAGATCAGGTAGAGACTCACCGAGCGGAATCGACCTCCATTCCCGAGATTGCGGCTCGCCGATCGGGCCGAGGAGCGAGCCGTCGCCGACCCGCTTCGCCGATTCATGACAACCCTCGGACGTGGCATGCGGTACGACCTCGGAACCGACGAGCGCGACCGGCGCCATCTCGCAGCGACCGAGGCAGGGCGCCTCGAGCACGGTCCAGTCTCCGGCGGGCTCCTTCCGGAGCGCCGAATGAAGCTCGTCCCCGCCGCGCAGCACGCACGACAGGCCCGTGCACGGCCGGATGAGCTTCCGCCCGTGCGTCAGGTAGGCGTAGAACGAAACCGTTTCGGCGACACGCCCGTGCATCAGGCCGAAGTGCTCGGCGATCGCCTTCTCCGCCGTCGCGTCGATGGCGCCACAGGCGTCGCGCACGAGGTGCAGCGCGTCGAGAAGCCGGTGCGGCTCGCGCGGGAAGTCCCGCACCGCGTGCAGCACCTCCTCGCGCCGCTTGGCGTCGATCGGTGAGATCTGACTGGGATCCATACCGTCGATGTTACACCGAACGGCTACTTCCGTTCCGCACGAAACGAGCCGTTGGGTTGGTGCGATGTCAGCGCGCCCGCGTGGTCGGCACCCTCGTCGAGGTGGAACTCGACCGAGAAGCCGTCGAGCCCCTCGAGCTTGAAGGTCGTGCCCCGGTCGGGCTCGAGCGTGTAGGTCGGCTGGCCCGGGACGGTCATCGTCAACCGATCTTCCTGAAGCGCGACCGTCACGACCGTACCGGCGACCGTGTAATCGCCGGTCAGCTTTTCGAGGAACGCCGGGTCGTTCATCGACTCGTCGCCGAGGCGCAGGAACTCGATGTCGTCCAGGCCCGGTTGCAGCGGCAGCGTCACACGATCGATGTCGCCCTGCTTGTTGTAATAGAACGTCATCTTGAACCCGCCGAAGCCTTCGAGCACGCCGTCGAGGCCCTCGGGAACGGCGAAGATGTCGTAGTGGTAGTGCTCGAGCGGCACGGTGAATCCGATCGCGTCCGCCGTGAGCGCACCGTCCTCCAGGGTGAACTCGGCCACGCCGTAGGCGGGGTTCTCGTAGCGGCCGACGTAATCCTCCAGAGCGTGGGACGGGGCCGTGCCCTCCTTGCGGCCGCTCGCCTCTTCTTCTTTGGCCTTCTCCGCCTGTTCCTCGGCTTCCTTCTCGCGCTTGCGCGCGCGTTCGGCCCAGTCGATCGGCTCCATGCCCAGCAGGCGGTCGAAGACGTTGCGCACGATGAGCGAGGGCACCGTTCCGGACGCCGATGTGTTGGACAGCACGACGACACCGATCCTGTCCTCCGGCAGCCACTCCATTGCCGAGACGAAGCCGTCGATGCCGCCGCCGTGTCGCACATAGGGTCGCCCGCGGTAAGTGCTGACCATCAGGCCGAGGCCGTAGCTCGCCGGGCCGATCTCCTTGTCTTCGCTGACGCGCGCCGCGAGCGGTCCGGTAAGCACCATCTGGGGGGACTGCATCGCGCGGGCGTTGGCCTCCGAGAGAATCTGTTCGTCGCCCACCTTGCCGTAGTCGAGGTGAAACTGGACGTACTTGGCCATCTCGTTCGCCGAGGAGTTGATCGAGCCGGCAGGGCCGATCGCGTCGATGTTGCGGAACGGGATGCGCTCGATCACATCGTCCTCCTCGCCGTAGGCGTAGGAGAAGTTGTCGTCCTGCTGCATCGTGTCGACGGAGAAATTGGAGCGAACCATACCCAGCGGGTCGAGGAGCTCACGTCGCACCTGGTCCTCCCAGCTATCCCCGGCCACCCGTTCGGCGAGGATTCCCGCGGTCATGAACATGAGGTTCTGGTACTGGAAGATGCTTCGGAACGATGCCGTCGGCTCGAGGTGACGAAGAAGCTCGTACAGCTCGGTCCGTGAAAAGCCGGTCTGCAACCAGACCAGGTCGTGGCGTGGTAGACCGGAGCGGTGGCACACCAGGTCGCGCGCGGTCATCTCCTCCGTGGCGACGGAATCGTGCAGCCGGAAGTCCGGCATGTACTCCCGAACCGGCTCGTCCCACTCGAGCTTGCCCTCGTCGACGAGGACGCCCAGCAAGGCGGCGGTGAACGACTTCGTATTCGAACCGATCGCGAACAGGGTGTCTCCGTCGGCGGGGATCTTCTCCTCGTAGTTGCGGTAGCCGTACCCGCGGGCCATCAGGACCTCGCCGTCGTGCACGACCGCCACACCGAGACCGGGGACGTTCCACTCGGCCATGATCTCCTCGACCCATTTGTCGAAGCCCTTGAACGGGTCCTTGGCGGCGCTTGCAGGAAACGCAACCAGCGCGACCAACAGGACGGCAACCACGCACCAACGGTTCACGCTCTCAGGACGATACATCGGCTCACCCTCTTGTCTTCTGACCCAGGGCGCCTATGTTACTTCCCTTTTCGGCGTACCGAAGCCTTCCCCGATCAGCGCAGCATGACGACCAACCGGATCGTGCCGCTGCCCGACTCGAGCGGCTCGAGCGCCTTGGCGACGATCGCGCCCGGGATCTCTCCGTAGGCGCGCATCGCGTGACTCGGTGTCGGTGAGTTGAACAGGAGATCGCCCGGCCCGATTGAACTGTGGTCGGCTCGGGAGCCGGTTTTAGCAGCCCTCGTCAGTCGTGCCGTCGCAGTTGTTGTCGACGCCGTCGCACACCTCGATGGCCCCGGGATGAATGAGCGGGTCCGTGTCGTCGCAATCGTTACCGGCAGTGACGCCTCCGGGGGGCGTCGCGTCACCGTACTCATCGCCGTCGTCGTCTTTCATGCACGCGCCGGGGTCGTCGTCCGGGGCGGCGCCGACGAACGTTGTCGCTGACGAGTCATCGCAATCCGTACTGTCGTCGGCTTCGCCGAGCGTGTTGTTACAGTCGAGATCGTCCCCGGTGATCACCGTTGTCGATCCGAAGGTGTCGCTGTCGAGGTCCTGGTAGCAGTCGTCGACGGCGTCGCAGTTCTGGTCCAGGCCGTCGGCCACGGTTTCGGTGTTGCCGGGGTAGTTGGTCGCATTCTCGTCGTCGCAGTCGTTACCGGCAGAGTGCGACCAGCCGCCGTCCGGAGCCAGCGCGTCCGTGCACGGCGTCGCCGCATTCGCNNCCGTCGCAGTCCGCGTACCACACCTGACCGGGGAACTCGGTGTTGTCCGCGTCGTCACAGTCCGTGCTGTCGTCGGCTTCACCGAGCGTGTTGTTGCAGTCGAGGTCGTCGCCCGTGATCACCGTCGTCGAGCCGAAGGTGTCGTTGTCCAGATCCTGGTAGCAGTCGTCGACGGCGTCGCAGTTCTGGTCCAGACCGTCGGCCACCGTCTCGGTGTTGCCCGGGTAGTTGTCCGCGTTGGTGTCGTCACAGTCCGTGCTGTCGTCGGCCTCGCCGAGCGTGTTGTTGCAATTCAGGTCGTCGCCCGTGATCAC
>JABAOH010000315.1_pt1 | contig 39421 bp, 37 predicted proteins | sample 7062181 | NCBI WGS metagenome assembly JABAOH01 (sample SAMN14538630, study PRJNA623070) | marine sediment metagenome | biome: marine biome [ENVO:00000428]; feature: marine pelagic biome [ENVO:01000023]; material: deep marine sediment [ENVO:00002113]; isolation source: pool of 5 deep marine... | reverse complement strand
GCCATTAACTAGTTCTGTTTTATTTTGATGAACAGCAAATTCAACTTTCAAATCAGATCCGCAATAAGGGCATATAAGTTGTTTTAGAAAGGAATAATGCATGACTTCACCTCATAAAATGGGGACGCCAGCTTTAAGTAGCTTAAATTTGATAGTAAATTATAAACATTTATCTTAACGCTTGCTCTCGGAGTCTTCAAAAAAACGAAATGAAATACATAATTCACTTTTTTTGAATGGATGCTGATGATTTCGGAGAATTCGGACTCAATTTTCTCATATTACTATAGACTGTCACTTCAGGTATAGGGATAATGAATTTACCACCCCAATCTTCAATAAATGAAATTTGATTCATTATTTCTTCTTTTATATTCCAAGGTAAAATGAGTACATAATCGGGTTTAGTTTCTTTTATTTTATCAGGATTAAATATGGGTATATGTGTACCTGGTAAGAATTTACCTTGTTTATATGGATTTCGATCAACGGTGTAATCAATAAAATCCAGACCAATTCTACAATAATTCAGAAGAGTGTTGCCTTTTCCAGGAGCACCATACCCTACAATTGACTCGTTTTCTTCCTTGAGTTGAATCAAGAAACGAATTAGTTGCATCTTTGTGTGTTTAACTCTTTCAGCAAATGAATAATAAGTTCTTAGATCTAAAACATGTTCTTTCTGTTCGAGATTCCTCAATTTATGCACTCTTAAAGTTACAGGTTTCGAGTTATCTTTATAGTGACGAGCATAAATTCTCAAAGAGCCTCCATGTGTGGGTAGTTCTTCTACATCGAATATTGTCAATCCATGTGCTGAAAAGATTTTTTCAACCGTAGTAAAAGAAAAATACGAAAAATGTTCATGATATATGGTGTCAAACTGGTTTCTATCGATTAACTTCATTAGATGAGGGAATTCAAGAGTAATTGTTCCATCCGGTTTTAAAAGAACTTTAAGACTTTCAATAAAATCGTTTAGGTTTGGTACCTGAGCCAAAACATTGTTTCCAATTAGTAGATCAGCTTTTGTTCCATCAACTGCTAGTTTCATAGCCATTTTTAAATCTAAAAACTCGATAAGCGTAGGAATACCTTTCTTTATTGCAACATTAGCAACATTTGCTGCAGGATCAATCCCTAAAACAGGAATACCTTTTTCTACAAAATATTGCAGAAGATAACCATCATTGCTCGCGATCTCTATCACTTGACTTCTTTTGCTGAGTTTTAGCTTCTTCATGATCATTTTAACATAATTTTTTGCATGATTCAACCACGCTTCAGAGTACGATGAAAAATAGGCATATTCACAAAAAATTTCTTCACAGGAAACGTATTCTTGTAACTGTACTAGGAAACATTTTTCGCAAAGATACACACGTAAAGGATAGAAAGGTTCCATTCGATTAAGTTGATCTGCACTTAAATAGCTTTCACACAGTGGCTGCATTCCCAGATCAATAATTGTGTAGTTTAAAGGAGATTGGCAAAATCGGCAGAGAAAATCAGTTTGCATATTCCCTCAAACCATTCTGAACTGTGTCTGTCAGTTTCTAATTTGAACGCGTTTTTATGAAATTTCTAATACAACCGAGGTTATAACTTTTATTTTTTGTAAGAAATATTAAATAGTAAATTTTATATCGACAGTTAAATCGTGATCAAGTTCCAAATTGCTTTTTGTTGTGCAAAATAATTGGGCTTGAGTCTACTTTCTTTCTCGAATTTTGGATTGTTTTGCAACGAATTTCAATGGGACTTCAATTAAGCGAAGCAGTATTTCTAATAATTTGGACACAATTCCCAATCCAGAGAACATGACTCGGAGGTTATTGAGGTCATCTTGGTTGATTGCACCTATTAGCGGAACGGAAACGAGATATACAAAAAGAAAGAGCCCTCCGCCTGCCGTAAGCATCATCCATGAGGGTGCAGAAAACGCATTCAGAAATATATAAGTGGCTAATCCTGCACTAGTGCAAGCAAGCAAGATTCTTGCAGAGGAATTGAAATCTACACTGATTCGATATCGCTTCCAAATCCAGTACAGACTTATGAATAAATCTGGCATTGGAGCAAACAGGCTGGCAAGAATGAATCCAACTATTTCAAACTGGGGAATCAAAAGAAGAGCCAAACCGATTCCAACGCAGAGCGTTAATACACGCATTTTCAATAGAAATTTTGTTTTTCCTAAACCTTGAAGAAGTGATTCTTTAGTAGCTCCTCCTAAGCTGATAAACAAGTACTGAATTAGATATAGACTTAGAAATAATGGAGAATAAACCCATTTGTCGGCATATAATGTTCGTATGATAGCATCAGCTAAAACCATTAAAGCTACAGTAGCAGGAATCGTGAAGAGTGAAGTATACTTTACAGAGGAGGAAAAAACGGATTTGAGAACCTCACCCTCATCTTTTGGGTTAATTTTTGAATAAGTTGGAAAGAGGAGTGTCGAAATTGGAACCGTGAAGAAAGTTATTAGAACTGCAAAATTAAGGGCAACTTTAAAGTGGCCAATAATTGCTGTATCAACGAAGAAAGCCATAACGAATTGAAAAAAATTAGGCAGTATCCCTATTAAGATAAGGCTTATAGCTAGAGGGATCCCATAACTAAGCAAAACCTTGAAGTTGCTAATTATGTCAAACTCTTCCTTCTTGGCATGATCAAGTTTTTTGAATATGAAAAAATAAAGAAGCATTAGGGAAATAATTCCAGCAACCAACTGAGAAAGTGTATAACCTATCGTAACTCCAAAAGCACCATAACCAAAATAAACGAGAATTGGGGATACTGAGAGTTGTATTGCAGCTTGAGAAATAAGCGATACACCAAAAAGTTTGATGCGTTCAAAACCAACAAATATAGATTGTGTTGTTGTATAAATCCCCAAGAATAAAATTGATATTGAAGTGATAGTTATCAAATAAGCTGAGGTTGGTTCTCCGAGCACATTTGATGCTATGATATTGGCCATTAGGAATAGAACCAACGTCAAAATTAGACCTGTGGCAACCACAAAAGAAAGCCCCGCCACAATAATTTTTCGAAGGTTTTTTTCCTTTCCTTCAGCTCGGTATTGTGCACAATATTTAGTTAAAGCAGAACCTACACCCCAGTCTAGAAATAGGATGAACGTTGTCACGGGAATTAATGCTATATAATATAGGCCATACTCTACATCTGAAATGAATAGTCCAATAATTATTGTTGATATAGCCAACATAATTGTTGAAATTATCTTAGCAATGAATAATTGGAAACTTCCAATAGTTGAAGCTTTTCCCATCTCTAGTGCTTTATTCACTCTATTCACTCACATTGCTAATTGAATTCGATTGCTTAGCATTGTTTTTCTAAGAGACACAGTCCTCGCATTTATTTTTAATTATAAGATAATGTCTATTAGAAGGAAATAATTTTGGAGATTAACAAAACGGCCTTACGCAGAAAGCTTCTAAAGCCCTCGATTGTACAACTAATGAAAAGAAGATTATTAAAGCAAAATGGCATCTTGCTCGAAACCAGTTCTAGTCTACTCCAAGCTTCTCTGAGGTTTGCAGTTGATATTTAACGCCAGTTTGATAATAATTAAAAATTCCAAAAAACTATTGTCATACGCTAGTGAACTAGATTGCTAGGTGTAGGTTTTGTTTTTTTAGAGGATGTCTATTTGAAATATGATGGCTAATATTCTAATCACTATGGTTATGGCGAAAAGAGTTGAGAAGAATATTCCAATATTCCTCAACTTCTTTTTGTTGATTAACATGTTTGCTTTGCGATGATGTGGAGAAAGCAGTTCTGATGTCACTAGAAGCACTAGGGCCATTATCGCTAGCAAAAGGCTGATCTCCGTTAAATCCAAAGGCAAAATCACAAGCCTAAACTCCTGCCATTTTTGTTATAGGCAATTTGTTAATATTCATTCTTTTAAGTTTATTTTCATTAGCCCTAGTAATTATCATTCAATTTTCTTTCTTTATTTGTTCGATATTATTGGATATTTATAATGTATTAGCTGGAAAGCAAAGGAGCTTGTTTCAATATTTATACAACTATTCATCGATGATTTGGGAGTGGAAAACATGATGCTTATAAGTTTTCATTTTATGCTTTTCATTAATGTCTTTGAAAGATTTGGGGATTCTTAATTTGATATTAAATAACGAGTTTACGACAATGAAAAGCTTCAGCATACTTACTTGGAGAATTTGATTCTATCCCACGAATCCTCAAAATTGACCTAAAAGTTTCTTCGGTAAACCAAGATCTCTCCTTTTGAGAATTAAATACATCGCAAATAAATTTTAATTTTCTCTGAACGGTAGTTTCATCCAAGTACACATACAAATTTGGAGTTACTAGATCTCCATCGTATTTTGGGATTTCATATTCTAGAATTAAATGATCTCTAAAGGTGTTCCAAGTTAGATTGGAAATTAGTCGATGATCTTGATGGGCATCGTTCAGGTAATGAGTGAAGATAATATCAGGAGAGAATTCGGCTTTTAGTTTCTCGAAATAATTTTTAATTTTGTCGCCTATGAATGGAAAATAGGATTCTTGGTAGTTGTGAACATCAATGATTTTTGACTGAACATTTTTCAAAAAGGCAGCCGCACTTTTTTGGGCTTCCTTGGCTCTTTCTGAGTTTCCGCTGAAAACAACCCAATAGAATCTTAGTCCATCCAATTCATTTATTAATCTTAGTAAGGTCCCCCCGCAGCCAATTTCGATGTCGTCCGAGTGAGCACCCAAACATAGAATATTGAGTTTCTTTATTTCATTAAATAGTTTAAATCTAAACATGTCCTTTTCCACTCGGCAATTTGGGTTTATTGTTCCATATTTCCCAGAACGAAGAATTACTTGAAGCTAATTCGTCTAAACGCTGCTTATCTTTGTATGTGTCAAGGCTCGCCCAGAATCCATCATATTTATACGCAATCAATTCACGTTTTTTAATTAATCTTTTAAATGGTTCATATACAAGGTCTTCTCCTTGATTAATATAGTCAAATATCTCGTTTTTGAAGACAAAGAAACCGCCATTAATTCTTACTGGAGTTTGATTTAGTTGTTGTATTTTCTTAACATATCCATCTCTGTCTGATGAAACATAATGAAAAACTACTGATGGCTTTACAGTAATCATGCAAGCGATTTTATCTTGTTTCTTTGAATAATCAATCAAATCTGGGAGATACAAATCGGTTAATCCGTCTGAATAGTTTGCCAAAAAAAGCTTCTCCTTATCCACGTATTTCTGTACTGCCCTGAGTCTGTCTCCTATTGTTGATTTTGAACCCGTATCCGCGAAAGTAATCCTCCAATCCTCAATATCGCTTTTGAAAAGTTTTTCTTTTTTGTTTCCGTTTGAGAGAACAAAATCACCTGCAAGACATTCTTCGTAGTTCAAAAAGAACTTCTTGATTTCTTCTCCTTTATATCCGAGGCAAAGGATGAAATCTTTATGTCCAAAGTACGAATAGTATTTCATTAGAAGTAAAAGAATAGGTTTTCCGCCTACTTCAACCAAAGGTTTAGGCATCCTATCTGTGGAAGGATGCAACCTAAGCCCTAGACCACCGCAAAATAGAACAACTTTCATTTGTCTTCCTCCTCAGTTAAGGTTTCAACAGTAGTTAAAGTTTCATTTGCATTATACAATTTTGCTTTGGGGACAGGAACGATGAATTTTGCTCCCCAATTGTCTATATATGATATTTGGTTCATTATCTCCTTTTTTATGTTCCAAGTCAAAATCAATATATAGTCCGGTTTAGTCTCGCTAATTTTGTTTGGATGAAAAATTGGAAGATGGACTCCTGCAAGAAATTTACCTTGCTTTGCTGGATTGCGATCAACTAAATAGTCTAGAAAATCTGAATCTATGCCACAATAATTCAGAAGAGTATGGGCCTCCGCATGAGCGCCATAACCAACAATTGATTTCTTTTTATTTCGCAACTTGATGAGTATATTTAAAATATTTCTCTTCGTTTCTTTCACCTTTTCATAAAACAAAGAGTACTTTTCTAATTTTGTTAAACCATCTGCCTTTTCTTTTTCCCTAATAGCATTTACATTTAAACTTTCAGATTTGGGTATATCCTCATTATGACAAGCATATATCCTCAATGATCCGCCATGGGTGGGAAATTCCTCAGCATCAAAAATTTTCAAGCCATGAAAAGTAAATATTTTTTCAACTGAAAATAAGGAGAGGTATGAAAATCGTTCATGACTTATTGTATCAAACTGATTATTGTCAATCAAATTCAAAACATGATGGAACTCGATTGATATAACACCAGAGGGTTTGAGCAAAGTCTTTAAACCTTTTACGAAACCATTGATGTCAGGCACTTGAGCTAAAATATTATTGCCGACTAGCAAATCTGCCTGTTTATCTTGTTTCTGCAGTTTCTTAGCAGGTTCTACACCGAAAAAGTCTATAACCGTTGGAATACCTTTCTCAATTGCGACTTCTGCGATATTTGCAGCTGGTTCAACTCCCAAGACCGGAATACCTTTTCTAGCAAAGAATTGGAGCAAATATCCATCATTACTGCCAATTTCTATCACTTGACTCTTATTGTTCAAACCAAGCTTTCTGGAAATATTTTCAGCGTAAGCTTCAATGTGTTTCATCCATCCTTTTGAACTTGAAGAAAAATATGCGTATTCATTGTAGATTTCCTGAGGAGATATCGCATCCTCTAGTTGTACCAAGAAGCAATTTTCACAGAAATAAACATGCAAAGGATAGAAAGGTTCCATTTGATTCAGCTGATCGGATTTAAGGTATTTTTCGCATAATGGTTGTAGACCTAAATCAGCGAAGGTGTAATGGAGTGGCGTGTTGCAGAATCGACAACGCAATATTCTACTTTCTTCCAAAGGCAACATTCTCACCTTCAATTGCAGCTAGCTGATGGTCGTCATGATAACCAGTTTTTTCAATCAACCCGTCGAAGGTTTTTATCCAATTTGCCCGAGCGCAAACTATTTTCTAGATTAGATATTCGCCTAAATCTAGGTCCTTCGAAATCTTCAACAAGTAAACCGACTTTCTTGTAAGCTTCGTAAAGTTGTTTTGCCCCCAAAGGAACTGACCACTCTGGCTTAAAATCAGGTAATGCTTCAGAAATCTTATCGAATTCTACTCGATAAGATCGGCTGTCAGCTTCAGCGCCATCAACATATCCAACCTTAGAATTAGGTACAATCTTCTCAACAATCTCAGCAACTTCACGTATCTGAAAATTCTCTTCGTTCTTTCCAACATTGAAAATCTGATTGCTTATCACATCGGGAGGTGAATTCAGGACAGCCATAAAAGCTCGCGAAATATCCTGAATGTGAATAAATGGTCGCCATGCACTACCATCACTCTTCAATAAAACGGTTCCTTTAGTGTATGACCATGCAACAAAATTGTTAACTACAAGATCAAACCGCAACATCGGAGATAAACCATAAGCCGTGGATGATCTAAGAAATGTCGGGAAAAAATTGGAGTCTGCCAACTTTGAAATGCTCTTTTCCGCCATAACTTTGGATATTGCATAAGGAGTAATTGGTTTTACTTCAGACTCTTCATTCACGATTTCAGTGCTTGAAGCGCCATAAACACTGCAAGACGAAGAAAAAACGAAACGTTGAACGCCCGCTTTCTTTGCTAGCTTGGCTAGTCTCACTGAACCCTGATGATTGATCTCATAGGTGATTTTTGGATTTAGATTGCCAAGAGGATCATTCGATAGAGCACACAGATGCAGAACGGCGTCTACGCCTTTCAAATCTGATAGCTCAACATCACGTATGTCTTTCCTGAGGTACGGAATATCCGAGATTCCACCTGTGGTTGATTTATCACCGAAAACACTTCCTTCGAAAAGATCGCTATCAAGACCTGATACTTGGAAGCCTGCTGACTGCAACATTGGAACCATTACAGTCCCTATGTAACCTTTATTTCCTGTGACAAGCACATGCATGATTATTACCGCCTTATACAGAATCCACTAGCTATATTAAGTATCTTCCGATTCAAGATTATGTAACATATAATGCTTCTGAATATTCGATATATTGAATATCAACTAAGCGAGCAGAAAAATCCTGCTAACTTTTCTGCACATCAAGATTTATGAAAAAAGATAACAGCTCATTAACACTAGTTTCACGATTATGAATAGAACTCTGCATCAAGAGCACGGAATCAGTTCAGGAGCTAAGCCCATTTCACCAAGCATCTGCCCAATCTCGTTGCAGTAGATAGGATTCATCACTATGACAATGTCAGGTTGATAATTCTTAACAAATTCTGGTGAAACTATCTGTTTACCTACACCTGGAATAAATTTTCCATGGCGGTTTGGGTTTATGTCAACTATATACTCAATTTCTGATTTAATTCCCAGAGTTGTCATAAATCCAACGCATTTGGATCCCGACCCCCAAATGATGGCTTTTTTTCCTTCTTCCCTGATTCGGTGCAATTGAGTTTTCCATTGTTCAATTTTTTTTCGACAATTCATAGAAAAATTTTCTACATCTCTAGTTGTAGTTTCTAGGTTTTCTTCAACTTTTTTAATTTTATTGGACTTCTTCCTCACAGGTTTCGCCTCAATTAGCAAGTATTGATCCGAGTAGTCCTTGAACAAACTATTTACCTCAAAATTGCAGAAACGAAATAGTCTTGCCAGTGATCCCAATGTAAAATAGGAGCAGTGCTCATAATAGATATCCCAAAAAGCAACTTCTCTAAGGATTCGAGTAACATCTGGAACTTCGAAGAATACTGCAGTATTTAGACGGTTGCCTATAGCTTTTCTCAGACTATTCATGAAATCAGCTGTATTATGAATATGTTCTAGAGTATGACGGCAACATACGAGATCTCCGATGTAACTTGCGTAACGCTCGGAGAAGTAATCGTGGATAAACGTAAGATTTTTTGATGACTCATTTTCAACACCGCCAGCCACAACTGATGGATCAATACCTACGCCGGAGTTGTTGCCCAACTCACATATCAATGCTAGGAAATCACCTCTTCCGCAACCGATTTCCATTATACGCTTTCCGTGCAAGTCATATTTGTTTATTAGTCGGAGCGCTATTCTTTGAGCAAATGCTTTGAAAGTGGATGAAAAACCTTGTTCTTCAGGAACTAGCGATGCATAGTCCAATAGATCGGGATTGAAACACATGTTAGAAATAAAACCGCAATTTTTGCAAAAACCAAGAATTAAATTTCCCCGGTTAAAATTTATGGCTTCTTCTGAATTTGAAAACATCATGCAACTATTAACAGGAATATTCTTAACCTCATAGAATGGGGACATTCCAGGCGAGTAGCAACTGGGACAAACATCATTAATCATTTTTGACATAGGTTATACAACTCTTATTTTATAATAATGAAATATTTTATTGCACTTTTCTAATACGATTCATTTTTGCTGAGACACGGGGCATTCCCAATGCATCTTTAATTAATGATCCCAGTCTGAATAGCTGAGAACCAAATCGATTGTTTACAAACTTCAAATTTACGTTCTTTCTGAAGTTCCCAGTCAACCTGAACTTATATGCTTCATCTCCTTTCATGAAATCATATTCTTTGAAGCCTTGATCTATAGCTTTCTTAATAACTTCAATTAACAAAGTCTTCCCAACACTGTACGATGAAAAATCTGGATCAAAACCAGAAAGGCAACCATACAATTTTTCGTTATATTTCAAACAGTATTTTGCCGCTATCGGTTTTTCTTTTACAGTAAGGAAATACAATCCCAACCAGCCTTTTTCCGCAAAAAATCTTGCTCTATCCAGAAACAAATTACGCATTTCTTGCAAGTTGAAAGTGCCCTTTTCACCCTTTGAAATCCATCTTTTTTGGTGAAGCTCAAAAAAAAGGTTCATGGACTGCTCCAGCGATCCTACTTCAAAATACTCTTTTATTTCCACCACTCCATGTTCTCTTTTGAGTTTTCTTAACCGTCTAGCAACATTTCGTTTATAATTAGAGCTCAATAAATTTTGAAATTCTTCAATCGAATCAGGTAGTTTAATAAAAGGACAGGTAGCCCCTGTTTCAATCTTGAATTTGGGAAACAAGTCTTTGTGCTCATTTAGTATCTGGACTACCGCAGATTCTTTAGGAATGTCATTAATACAGAAAAAATCCCAATTATTCTGCGAATACAAATACTCCAAGAAAAAACTCATACAGTCGTTTGGCTTTTCAGTTAGTATTAAACCAGTATAATCTGTTGCGGCACCATAATCCAAGGGTTCTAACACAATATAGCGAAAACGGTTTCTTAGATAATTACATGATTGTCGAAGCGGGGCTATTGCTAGAATTTTATTCTCATCAGTGATGTATAGAATTTTGAGTTTCTGTTCATCTTTCAGATTGTTAATTGAAACGGCAATATGCTCCCAAGTCAAAAAAGGAGAATCATCTCTGCTTCTCCGAAGAACTTTGTTCCATGACTTCCGAAGTTCATTAAATTTTTCAAAAGTATTGATTTCGTGAATCTGGAGCATCTGAGACCTGCCTCCTTAAAATTGTTCAATCAATATTAGATTTCAATATTTAGGTTTGAAAAACTAGTACCGACTTCGTTTATATTAATCCCTCAACTTAAGCCAAGAACTAAATGAAAAAGCAAGCAACAAGAAAAAAGTTTAATCGGTTTTGCATGTTCATATTTGAAACAAACTAACATTCTAAGATAACTATTGAGATCAATCATAGACATCTGCCCATGAATATTCCTTGATAGGGATAAAAATGGTTCTTTTTAAGCAAATTAAAACACTCTTGATCCTTGGTGTTAAATAGATTAATTCGTGTATAGGTTATTCCGCGGTCGCAAAGAGTATTCATTAATGTTTTTATCATGCTCGGAAGGAGCGCATTGGATTCGCTGTATAACTCTGCGACGGCTTTGTGAGATAATGGAAGATGAAAGACTAAAGCAATCGATTCCTCTGAATCATTGATATAAGCATTCTTAACGAAGAAACGTTGGAAATCCTGTGAGTATCCATTGATGAAATTGTTAATGTCAATCCCGAAAAAGTCAATCATTTTTTGACCCATTGAATTCTTATAAATCCTATAAAGTTTTTTATTGTTTTTTTGCAAACAGGGTTGAAGTGCAACTAATCGATTCTGGTTTTTATACTTGAAATTGGAAGTGTGTCCTGTACCTTCTAATCTAGGATATTCTGAAATTATTTTGAAACCTAGCTTCTCATACAATCTTGACGCTGAACTAAACCGACCCGCAGTTAGAAAGACTTTCTTTGCGCCCCTATTCCTGGCAAGAACCAAAGAATATTTGATAAGACCAGTAGCCACCCCCCTTCGCCGAAAACTGGGATCAGAAAAAACATATCTTATCGAGTGAAGCAACCGCGAATGTGCCACAAGAGAAAGATAGCCAATAGCACGTTTTTTATCAGTATGATAAGCAACAAGCCTTGTTTCATAAGGATAGAAATTGAACGCATTAAAAACCTTTACGGGTAAAAAGGGTCTGAGTACACTGCGACCAAAGGGAAAACCGGCACTAATAAGATCCCGTGAATCACTATGTACCAACTGCCTTATGACAATCTGTTCCCTAGGAGAATCACTTTTGTTAAAGTTCATAGTTCATCAGATTTCAATATCAAATTAAATTCTTGTTTAATCATCATAATAATCGACTAATCAAAAAACCTGCATTTCTAATTTCTAGCCTTTTCCTCTTATTAGGTGAACATCATCAAACTTCAGGGCAGAACTCTTAACCATGGGATGAAGGATTAGACTCAACCAAATCAAGGTTTAGAAGCAAATCAATCGAGCTTTTTCTTGTGATGTTTTCATGATTGAAGGGTAGGCGTGAAGGTTTGAAGAAATCCATCAGGGTTTTAAGGCTATACAAATAATTGGATCTTTCTATGTTTACCCGTACTTCAATCTCATGCGCCACAGTTCCAGTGCGTTAGTCAAATCCCATTTCATCAATCGATACCCTTTTTCTCTAATAATCCACCTAACTATTTCCTTGTAGCATAGACATCGCTCAAACAGCTTCAATGGCACGTGATTTACGGATCTAAAGAATTCTAAACAATGCTTCCAATGCGGCAACAGAGTCATAGTCTTTCCTTTTTTACCAGTCCACCATTTTGATTGATTCCTATAATCGCGAACAGCGACTGATTTTGAATAGTATGTACTTGTGTATGCCTCTGGATGATCTCTGCGAAAGAAAAGATGTTCTGGAATTTCATAAAACCGGCCCATGAGACCAAGTTCTGCGAGTAGATTCCTATCAGCTAAAATGTAGTCTCCATGAAGTGGGGTCTTTTGCAGTGCATTCGCACGCACTACGCCATAAAGGGACCAGCATGGGTTGCGCAAACTAATCAGGTCACCAAATCGTTCATGTGGTTCGTCAGAACCAATTCTGCTAAGAACATATTCATCATAGGTTCCGACCAAATTGCCGTATTGATCAATACGACCATTTTTGGAATGACACAACACCACTGAGGGGTCATTATCAAGCACCTCTACGCACCTCTGTAAATAATCTGGTGCATGAACATCATCATAGGCTGCCCACTTAAAATATTCAGACGAAGACAGTTTAAACGTAAGATTGTAGTTAGCTGGACCTCCAATATTTGTTTTGTTTCGATAGTAATGAACCCTAACGTCTTTTTTGGCATATTCTCGACATATTTGTTCAGTCTTATCAGTGGAGGCGTTATCGCAGACTATTATCTTGAAATCTTCGTATGTTTGATCCAACAGTGAATCTAATGCGTTTCTAAGGTACTTTTCACCATTGAAAACAGGTAGACCAATACTCAAGCGAGGTTTATTCAGGACCATTTTAAATTCTTCCATCAGAAAGGAATATTTTTTCACGAGTTTTTTAATAATCTGTACGCGCGCAAATATTTGCTGAGTATTCTTTTAAAAATATGCTTTTAATACTTTGTGAAGCTTTTCTTTTTGTTTTTCAGCTAATAACAAGACATAGTTTCTATTTCCCATCCCTTTTTCTTCAATTTCTGTCTTTTTTAATTCCAGAAATTGGTTCAACTTAGCTGCTAAATCGTATGAATCAACATATGTATATTCATTTGGAAGTAAGTCTCCACGAGCGCCTAAATTGTCTGAAAAGACAACAAGTCCAGCCATTGCATAATCATACTTTCTTTGATTGGTCCCTCCTGCATGGACACCCAAGTTTATTCCGATCCAAGATTTGCTTAGAATCCTCAGGTAATCCAATTTTCTCGAGATATAATCATAATATTCCATTTTAATTTTTTTGGGTATATTTTTCGGTTTTGCGCCAATTATGCAAATTCTAATATTTCTGTTTATAACTTTTAACGCTTTGAAGACTTGTTCAAGAGATCTGGAGGTTCTTTCTCCCCAATGTCCACGTAGAACGATGCTTATGCTTGGAGTTTGATCCTTATCGCATAATTCAAACCCTTCGATCGGATAAATATTTGGATAGTAAACAACATTTCGGGCACCTAGTTCTTCATATTTGAGTTTGTCTCTTTCACTGCAGGCTATGATTAAATCTGGTAGAGCAATTGTCTCCCGCTCAAACCTGTACATTATCTTAGATGCCAAGAAGTTATCCCCATAGAAATCATATGCGAGATCTGAAGATACATAAATAATGGGACCCAACTTCCTAAGGTTTCTTAGCTTGGCGACGTTTAGGCTGAAGAATTCATCAATTAAGAAAAGCTTTTTTGAATGAGTTTTCGTCAGATAGCACATTAGGTTATTTGTTCGGGCTGACCTGGCTGAATACTGATATAAAGCTTGTGAAAGAACAGTTAGAAATCCACCATATCTTATCCGATAAGGGAGCGGGGTTTTCCTGAAAAATCGTCGAATTAAGCCGTCATGCAAATCTTGAGGAGCCTTTAAAATGTACATTAAGAAGAAGTAGAGCAAAATTCCGGAAATGGAAGTAGCCAAGTAAAAGGTGTTATTTTGCCATTTCTCTTTGAAATGTTCTTGCTCTTTTCTAAATATATTGAGAAAATTATTACTAGAATTCAATTTAAAAAGTTGAATGACAAATTGGGCTTTTACCGAAAGCTCTTTCCCATCCCTAATTACGACAATCAACATACGAAGTCAAATCCCAAAAGGTAGTACTTTGCACTTTCTTATCCCAACAATCGCACTGGACAATTGCGAATCTTCATTTGAATCCGTTTCAAAAACCGTCTCCAGGCTGAGTTTCTTCAGAAGCATGGGATCAGATACCTTAATTCAAATATCGTTTGCAATAAAAATTAAATATTTCAGTAAAAGATTTAGCAAAGTTTTCCTCACTGAACCGATTTGCATATTTTGAGATTTCAGACGCGCTTTCCGGAGACCAAGTATCTATGGTTTTTTCCACTTTTTCTCTCGCTTCTTCCAGATTTCTATACCTGAATTTTCTTGGAACGAATTCCTTCGCGCCCCCTGAATCATGCACGAGTGGAATGCATCCTGATGCCATGGCTTCTATGATTGATATCCCAAAATGCTCATTAGCTTTTGTATGAAGGTAAACCTTAGAATTAAGTAGCAATTTTCGTAAATGACCTCTCGCTATATCGGGAAATATTTTGACTTTATTAGACACGCCTAAGTTATTTGTCATTCTTAGGAGTGACGTAAAAACTTCTTTTGAATCAAGTAATCCTGCTATTTTGAAGTTAATGTCTTTTTTGACTTCTCTAGCTAGATAAGGAATTAAATTCAGATTTTTCTCATTTGAAATGCGGCTAATTGTTATTACACTATTATCTCTTTGTTGGGTAAAGGCTGTTTCATTAGGATTCAAGATATCCTTCGAAACTGGGGGATACAAAACGCAAGGGTCTACATTAAATATTTCTTTAACTGCATTAGCAGTGAACCTGCTATTGACAAGAAACAACTTCTTTTTAACACTATTATGTGAAATATCCAAAATTCTTCTGTATGGATAATAGAAGACCTTGTTTCTCAAGTAGGAGTATTCTTTTTGGAGGTTGTTAAGAATGGGATAATGAATATATGAAATATTCGTTCCGGGAAGTATTGCGCATGAGTATGTATCTATTAGCAAATCACATTTGAGTTTTAGAAGCCCAGCTCGTATGGCATCGGTATAAATGTTGCGAGAATCTGCAGGAGGAAATAGCGCAAAAGGAAAAACGATCTCTTGATCTACAGCTATTTTTCTATTGAATATCTCTGAGAATTTATTTTGATTTAAAGAGGCGTCTGTAAGAATAATAACTTGATGCCCATCTTTTTTTAAAGAAGCTATTATGTTAAGTGCAACCCATTCCGCTCCACCACAACGATTAATCAGTGGAGAGAGAATGCCAACAATCAAGTTCTTTTCACCTAATTGACATAACTACTAGTTGATGTGCACAATTCTTCATTCTTTGATGTTTACATTAGCTTCAGAATCTATTCTAATTTTGAGGCGCCCGATAATATATCTCGCTGGCACCGTTTGAATATATCCTGTTGAGAAAAACATCTGTCGTGTTGAAAAGCGGAAGGTCAGTAACATTGAAGTAGATACCCTCGCTTACGTAATAAAGCACCATTCCTTTCTCAACATTAAACTTTCTCATGTATACATATGAAATACTTGGATTTTCAACGTCTTTTATAGTATCAGGAAAAATTCCCGGATAAAGAGCTCTCTCTGTAGTATTGGATATCACACTTATCAAACTTCTATGTATCGTGCTATAGCTTGTTAAAACACGAAGAAGAGCAAGCGTATCAGCATATGTCAGCATTTGCTCCACATCACCATAACTATTCAACCATACAGCACTGAAAACATCATTCTCAGGTATTAAGTCCGTAGAATCCGCCAATTTATGCTTGCTAAGAGAAATGGAAGAGGGAAAAGGATCTTCAGCTACTTCGTATATTAAGCCTGTTTGGAAAAAGAAAAAAGGCACAAGAATAATTGAAATCAGTAAGAAACAGTAACTTTTTTTCTTCTCATCTTTCAGGTTTAAGCTCCTATTCCCTTTTATTAGATTTGGAATGTAAATGAAGAGGAAAACGGCACCCAATACAAAAAGAGGTGACAGAAACAAAAGAGCAAAATGATGCAGTCTACTCATTTGTAGAAAACCGGCAAAACGAGGAAGTATTATGGCCAAACCTAACAGACCAATATTTAAAAATATGACTAGCCCAATTTCTGAATCAATCTTTCCTTTTTTCCATTGAATTAATGAATAAATAAAACCAACCAAAATTAGAACCATAGCTATATTAAAAATAATTCTTCCAAAATTGTGAAGTGCAGTCGAAGACTCTAGTAATCCCAACGCGAGTTGGATAGGGTCACCTCTGGACGTAGATAGAAATAGCTCAGTTGCCAAACTTTCGAAGGTTGATCGAATTACATCAACCAATTTCTCAAATGGTCCATGAACTACGTATAGGTACCACAAAAATGTAACACATAAAGCTGAAGCAATCATTGTGGATTTTATTTTTGTCATTCTTTTCTTCGATACAATTTTTCCAAGCAGCAAAGTTGATAGAATTATGAAGAGGAAAATATAGGTCGTTGCGTAATGAGAGACAACCATTCCAAAAAAGAAAAACAACAAGATAATCCATTTGCTCCCCTCGTGTTTCACAGTTCCCTTAAGCACAACTAAAAACGCTAAGACAAAAAACAATTCGGCAACCATTTGCTTAGCGTTTGTTACTAGCGTCTCAAAGAAGCTGTAATTTGCCATAAAAAAAATGACTGCTATGAAAGCAACTCTCTTGTCCCAATAAATACGGTAAAGCTGGTATAATCCTAACGGTACAAGTGAAAAAATTATGGGAAATAAGATTTTAAATATCCAAACGCCCTCGAGGTTCAATAAGTTTGAGAATATTGTAGGAAGAATTGTGACGCTAACCATTGATATTGATGAAAATTGGTCCCAGTTATTGAAATCATCGCGATTCCAAAAGGAGGAGTTTTTTGTCGCCGTAAAACCTGAGAATTCAACTCCGATATCGGATCCATACATATACCTAGATACTAGAGTCGTACTTAACAGAAGAGCTAATGCTATGGAAACCAGAATAATTGGATAATACGAAGACAGCTTTGAAATAAATATGCTGGAAACAAAGATAATTGATATGGAAACTAACACGATAATTAAAAGAAGATTATTATTGAAAACATTGACCAAGAGGACCCCAATAACGCTTAATAGAGGAATTATGAAACTAATTAAGATAGGCCAAAAGCTTTTCAAACTTCTTAATTCAGTGAAACTAAAATCCTCTCGATTCCTGAGGCAACTTAAAAAGCACATTAATGTTACAGTTACGTTGACAGTTATTACCAAAAATCCAGTTGACAAAGGATTTGGAATAAGATTAAATGACCCCAACTCATTTACGAGAACTCCGATGAGCATGAGAAATGCAATGCTCAATCCCACTGAAAATAAAACAGTCTCAGGTAAATCGAGTTTTGTAATTCTTAATAACCTTAGAAGAACGAGTCCAGGAACGAATATTAAGAAGAGAAAACCGAAAACTTGCCGAGCAAATGGGATATCTAAAATTAGACTGATCCAGAATGCAGTTTGAGCGCCAAGTACATATATCAAGAATCTTGGCACATTCCACTTACTTGTTTCCATTTATAACTCTCTCGGCATTTATAAGATTGGCAAAGTAGCAAAATGAGAGGACAAAACTACTTTATTCCCGTCTGAAGGTAAAACTGCTCTTCTTGCTTCAATAATGAATCTACAACAAATCTTGTTCGATTGCAAAACTTCAACTTAAATCATTTTGTGTTAGTTGTATATATGTTCAGCAAGTAAACGGAAAGCTTTTTCAAGTCGTAATATATCAGATAGACTGAAATTTCGAAAGGGTTACTCAGAAAATGAGAAAAAAGCAAATACCTATTATGCTCAAAAAGGCGTCTATTCTTTCAATTCTTATGATTCTTACTTTTACCACGCATATTTCTGTATCATGGTCAACTCCGACAATCCATATCGTAATTAATAGTGCAGGCACGATCAAACTTAAAACCGATATGACAAGCTTAAATTTCAGCCAAGCTGTTCAGAGCAATCTTGAACTAACTGGTTTTGGCGAGGATTATTTAATAGCTTATGATGATCCAAGCTTTGGATTGAGTCCAGAGGTTTGGTTGGAACACAACGGTTCGAGGCTTCAACAGTATGAAAAATGGAACATGAAAGCTGCAAGGCTTGGATTCAGATTTACAGATTCCCCTAAACTTAGTGGCGTCACAACATCTTCAACTTATGATCAAGAGAAAATGGACAGAGTTATCGAGATACTTTACTCAAATGGGATACTGCCAATATTGAATCTCCACAATGTTAATGAAGATATGAAAGACTATGTAGGTAGTTGGAATTGGGTTAACAACTGGAAAGCAGTAGCTCAACATTATAAAGGAGATGTGAGAATTGCTGCTTTTCAAATATTTAATGAGCCTTTTGCTGTAACATGGGCTAATACTGGACCACTAGGCTCTATAAAAGACGCGCAGGATCTGCTTGAGGTCTGCGCTTACCTTGTGGATGAAATTCACGCTATCGACCCTGACCGCGTTGTAGTGTTTCCTAGTTTCATGGTAGTTGATGATTTCAGCGTTTATGGATGGCCACTAAACTGGACATTATTCTATGAGGACCTTGATGATAATGGCATGATTCAAGATAAGGTGATTTTTGACATTCTTCACCCGTATTATTTTGAGATTCTTGAATACGATATGGGATATACCCCATTGGAAAAAGTTGCTTGGTACAGAGACAATTTTGTAGTTCCAGCAGTAAACTTGCTTGGTGCAAATAAATGCTGGGTTGGAGAAACATTCGCTTGGTATCCTGCTGATCATGACGACCAAGTTCAATTCTTGACCGGAATGATTGATGTCTTTGTAGAGTATAATGTGAATTTTCAGATTCTATCCTATTTCTCTAAAACCGCTGAAGCACAAGCGTGGCAAGAGGAAGGACTTGCAGCATCAATATATTCATAGATTTGAGATTTTATTGAACACATACGAAGCGGTTCTCACTATTGGATTTTGCAACCACCTTTACGAATTCAAAGATTGATTTATTTGCAGATTCATAATTTCAATTGTTGCGGATTGTCAATTTCCACTCTTGAAATCTGGTTTCAATTTCTTGCAACCAGCGTTTAAACAAATCAGCCCAATCATACTTCTCAACATAAAGAAGACCATTTTTATGAAATGTAAGCCATAAATCTTTGTTTGTCAATAATTCTTCAACTGCCTTCACAAACTCGTTAATAGCCCATTTAGTGGCAAAACCAGATTTGCTCTCTTTCATTATTCTTCCTATGTCTCCGATTTCTGTCGCAATTATGGGCAACCCTGCTGCCATATAATCAAATAATTTCAATGGAGAGGCATAAATTGCAGCTTTACCTGGCTTAAACATCGCAATTCCAACACTGTAATTGCATAACAACTCGGCCATTTGTTGATAGGGAAGTTTTCCAGCAAAAACTATGTGATCTTGAAGAGACAGATTCTCCACAAGTGCTTCCAATGCAGATTTCTCTTTTCCGTCTCCAATTATTTTCATTCTTGCCCAAGGTATTCTCTTTTTTACTAAAACAAATGCTTCAATTACTAACTTTAAACCAGCCCACTCATCAATTGAACCTGCATATACAAGAATTGGCTCTCGGTTAATTTTATTTGGCCTTGGAAAACTCTTCAGGTTTGTACCGTTTGGAATGACAATACAATTAGGATTTAGCTGTTGTGCTCTTTTGAGAAGAGGTTCACTAACAGATATAACGAGGTTAGCTCGTTTGAGCACAAGTCTTTCTAAAAAAGAAACTAGTTTACGTCGTATATGCCCAGTTTTAATATCCTCGAAATAATCTAGGTCTTCGTATACAAATAAAGTGTTTGCTTTTCTTGAAAACAGCGCTATAAAAGCGCTAACAGGATCTGCAGCAACCATTACGTTGTAGTCCAGTGATTTAGTAGCAATTCTTACTAAGATAGGTGCCAAGATTGAATATAAGAAATTAAGAAATGGTCGAATATTGTCACGCTTTTGGCCTATAGTCACTAATGAAGGAAGACGAAAAGTCTTATTTGATATTAAGGATGCTGTTGATGGAAAAGTTAAGAAATTCTTTATACATTTGAAAAAGTTTTGATTTTCATAATAGAAGCTGACGTCAAATATTCTTGCGTGACTTCGCTTTTCCTCAAGAAAATTAATAAAAAAATGCATTCTTGATGTCAATGGATGATCTAAAGCGTTGCTTAAAAAAAGAAGCTTCATTACCATCTAAAGGTTCTCCTGAAAACAATTGTAGTTTTTGTATGTTTTCTATTTTTATCTAGGCTGGTTGCATACTGAAATACAAGAGATTCTTGTTTCTGTACCCCACTATGACTTTTGTGCTTCAACGTACAAACTCTCTTCAGGTCTGTTATCAAGTCTGTCTATATCAGGTGTTACTCCCTGTTTAAACTCTCTTCTTTCAATATTAATAAAACCGCAAAGGGTTAGTAAACCTTCAAGCGAATCAAAATCATACATAAAACGATGCAAAGAACCTGGAAAAAATATGCGCTCAACAACTGGTCTATCGTCTGAAAGACCTAGGCTTCTTATAAAAGCTTTGGAAAGATCAGCTTTGCTTGATACGTTGAATAAGATGTAATTTAGATCTTTTTGTAAATACTTGCTAGTGATCAATTTCAAATCGGGGCATACAAGTCTTATCAAACCTTCATGCCTAAGCACACGATGGCATTCCTTCAATAGTCTAACAGCAGAATCATAGGTTAAATGCTCAAGAAAATGTGAGCAATAAATGAAATCAACGCTTTCATCAAGGAGAGGTATGCCTTTGCGCAAGTCTATTCTTCGAATGAGTTCAAAAGGCCAATTAGTCTCATAGACTTGTTTTGAAATAATTCTTAAAGAACGAAGTATCTTCTTTAGAAACTGGTATCTAGAAAGTATAATATGTAAAGATGAATCGTAGTTAATCCAATCTGCAACAACTTGCGGTCCACAACCAATATTAACTTTAACAGTCACCATTGAATCTCCTCAATAACTCTTTTTCACCAAGTAACATTTTTTAAAAATGCCTTGCTTTATTGCTGATTTTTCATGTTAGCTTCTATCATTATATTGGTGACTCTGCCAAGTCTATTATCACCGAATGTTATGACCATATCCGTCAAAATGAGCTCGTAGAAAACCAAAAATCTCGGCTATTTTTCTAATTATAAAATTGAGAGGCAACAGAAAGGCGACTTTTTTATGAGTTAATTTATAGGCTTTAGAAGAAATAACTATTCGATCGTTAGTCTTGCTTGTGAATATATTGAAACCTTTATGTTTATGTTGTAGAAAATGCAATCCGTATCCATACCACAGATGACGTTTCCAAATGTCTTTCCATTTTTTCTTTTGTTTTTCGTATAAAACGGCTTTTGTCGCAAAAAACTTCCACCCAGAAAACTTGAGCTTATATGCTACATCTGTGTCTTCGTGCGACTTATACTTAAAGTCAAAACCTCCTATTCGCTTGATTGCTTCAACTCGAAAAATGCTACCTCTTGTTCCAAGCAATTTCGAAGTTCTGCCCCCATAATTATTAAGACTTTCAATTACATATCCAATACTCTCTAACATAGCCACCCAGTTGTCATTGGGAATTAAACCCATCTTTCCAGCAGCGATGGCTGCCTCAGGAGTTTTTTCCATAAACTGTATCTGTTGTTTTATGTAATTCTCTGACAGTATCACGTCTCCATCTACCCACACAATATATTTACCTCTCGAATTGTCCACAACCATTTGCCTTGCAAAGCCCAATCCTTTATTCTCAGAAAAAAATCTTGTTTCAATACCCGTCTCCGAAAGCGTTTCTTTAATTATCAATAATGTTTTGTCTTGGCTAGAACCATCAACTATTATCACTTCCATGAGCTCATGTGGAAAATCTTGATTAACAATACTGGTCATGGACTCCTTAATTGTTGCTTCACTGTTTTTTACACACACACCTATTGTAACAACAGTGCTCAACCAATTATCCTCCAAGAATATCAGAATTAATCTATCTCTTCAAGTTACTTTTTATGCCAAGCTTTGAGTTACTTTGAATCCAATGTGAAGGGAAGAAGAATCAAATCCTTCTGAAGAGTTCCATCCGAATCTATACTCACCAGATGAAATATCGTAAACCCAGAGTTCAAAGACCATACGGAAGAAAGAAGTAGAAAGAGTTGAAACATTGGTTTCAACGTTTACGTCGTTAGCCATTAAAGATGTTATGACTATTGAATCGTCTCTCGAGATTAAATTAACCACGCTCCAAGTAAAGGGAACCAACGATGTTTCGTTGTTAAAGAGGGATAACTGTAATTCGGTGTAGGATGGATAAGGAGCAGGTTCATTCTCCTGATCAATAGGGATAGCCATTGTCGAATTGAGAAGCTTAACTCTAACGATTACTTCTTGGGGACTTCCCATATGATTGTGGAGATAAATATACCACTTAACTTGGGAACCTAAAGCAACTGTTGAGTTTTCGCTTGCGAAATAGTCGTCTGCTATTTTATTCTCACCAAGGAGACCAAATTCAATGAATTGAATTTCGTACTCAGGCCAAAAAGAGCTAACAACTGTTGTGATTAATATGATAACGGTAGTCAAAGCAATTATCACTATAACAGTGTTGTGTTTTTCGATGGTCATTCTGCAATTCACTCAACAATCAATCATGAATAAAGTGAAATTTTATGAAAGAAATTCTACAATTAATATTTCTTGGATAATTTCTTCCGTAATAAGAGGAATATAAAAAATTAGGGAGAATTATGGAAGCAACTGCTTGTTGTAAAAGTCCAATGGCAAGAAATATCGATGGAATATAAGACTTGACAATCAAAATCTTCTAACTAGGAAAAAATCCAAAAAAATACCGAGCTATTACAAAATATGAGCCAAGAGTATGGTTTCTAAGTGTCATCTCGTGTTGAAGGGATAGTTTCTATTATCAGACTTTCTCTTCTCTGAGCTAACCTAAAGAGCGCTATTAGAAGCGCGATTTGTGATTGCGTGAAAGAAATGAGTAGAGACCGACTTTTTTTACTGACTGCTAACAGCAGAATTGCTGCGACCCAGAATATGGCAATGGCTATAGGATCTAGAACAGTAGAGATGATAAGGGATATCACGCCAATTATGAAGATGCTTGGCAATATGCAATTCATAATGAAATGAATCGGCAATATCAAGAGACCAAAGTTGCCGTTCTTCTTGCTTAGAAGCATACCCTTGTACAGCAACAAGGCACCAATGAGCAAAGTTGCCCTCCGTGCTTGTTGCGTCATCCTGTCCGAAAACGTGGAAGGGGCATGCTCATAATACTTAGCTTCTTCGTCATATATAGTACGATATCCCATCATTCTTGCCTGGTAGGGGACGCAGGAGTCAAAAGAAGCATTTGGCGACAGACTGAGGGGGTTGATCAGGGCGTTGCATATTTCTTTTCTAACTGCCAAAATCTCCCCTTTTGTATCGGGAGTTGATTCGATCTCTGTCTCTGCCTTTCTCATCAGGTCATAAAAGGTTCGGTAAGATTTCTCCAGCTCTGGGCCTATATCGCCTTTGTTGCCCATTACTACTTCTTTTCCAGTCACTGCACCAATCTTTGGATCCTTGAAGTGTTTTACAAGGTGTAGCAAGGCATCAGTGTAATGAAAGGCTGCTCCGTCGGTCGCTACAATTATTTCGCCTTTTGAGTTAAGTATTCCTTGGATTACTGCTCGGGTGTATCCGTCTCGTTTGTCTTGTCTGATTAGCTTTAAAGGTTTCTGGCTATCTTGAGATTTCTGTTTGATTATTTCAGGGGTTTGGTCTGTTGATTTTCCGTCAATGAAGATTACTTCTATTTTGTCATTTGGATAATCTAATTCTTCGATGTTTTGGATCTTTTTAGCTACGATTTTTTCTTCGTTATAAACAGGAACTAGAAACGAGACGGTCGGATATAAGAATTCTAAGTTCTTTTTGTTGGAGTTAGCTTTTTTGTTGAAATATAATAGAACGACAAAATAACTTGCGTAGAATATTAATATAAAAAGAAAAGCTCCCCAAGTAAGAGTCACAAAAAAGCTAGCTATAGTCATAGTCAATCCTTCGAATTCAATTACAGTGGTGTCTTCTTAAGATTAATATCCGCGCTCAAAATTGCGCAATGCGGAGAGAAAACGCGATTCTAAAGAGATTTTCAATTGAATTTGACTACTTTGTCGCTATTTTAGCTTCGTAGTTTCTATTAAAGCGAATTTTGATAAGTGGTGTTGAACCACTCTATGGTTTTTTTTAGACCTGAAGTTAGATCGGTTTTTGCTTCGAAGCCAAATTCTTTCTTGGCTCTACTGGTGTCGAGGCATCGTCTCGGTTGTCCATCTGGTTTACTTGTGTCCCAGACTATTTGTCCTTCAAATCCTACGAGTTCCGCTATCAGCTTTACTAGATTGCGAATTATGATCTCTTTTCCTGTGCCAAGGTTGACAGGATCTGGCTTGTCGTATTTTTCTGCTGCGGTGATTATTCCTTCAGCGGCATCTTCCACGTATAGGAATTCTCTAGAAGCTTTGCCGGTTCCCCAGACAATCACTTTGTTTTTTCCTTTTTTCACAGCTTCGGCGAATTTTCTGATCAATGCTGGGATGACGTGAGAGGACTCCAAATCAAAGTTATCTTTTGGTCCGTAAAGATTCACTGGAACCAAATATATAATGTTCATGCTGTATTGGCGGCGGTAGGCCTGTGCCATTACCAAAAGCGCTTTTTTTGCGATGCCATATGGGGCGTTTGTCTCTTCTGGATATCCATCCCAGAGGTTTTCTTCTTTAAAAGGCGCGGGTGTGAATTTAGGGTAGGAACAGACTGTGCCTATTTGTACGAATTTCTTAACTCCTTCGAGTCGAGCCGCTTCTATTAGTTGAGCACCCATAATTATATTGTCATAAAAGAGGGGTGCGGGATTTCTTTGGTTGAATCCGATTCCTCCAACTCTAGCAGCGAGGTGTATTATCAACTCAGAGTTTGCGACAACTTTTCTGCAGTTTTCCCATATTCTCAAATCTATATTTCGGCTTCTCGGAATTGAAATTCGATTTCTTGAGATGCCTCTTTTTTGAACAAGATTCTCTACAATATGGGAACCCAAGAATCCTGCTCCGCCAGTTAGTAGAATTTTTCCTTTCAATCCAGACATTAGTCTGTTTGCCACCATTTCTTTCCAAAAGTTCTGCTCAGAATGACATCTCCTTCCCCGATAGGTTCCAAACCTATTTTGCGCATGTCCGCGTCAACCATTATCTTCACTAACTCTCTGAACTTTATTCGAGGTTCCCAATTCATTATTTTTTTAATCTTGCTTGAGTCAGCCACCAAGTCTTCCGTTTCAGTTGGTCTGAAATATTTTTTGTCAATTTTCACATACTCTTCCCAATTCAATCCCGCATAAGAAAACGCCTCTTCAACGAACTCGCTCACAGAATGCTGTTCGCCAGTTCCGACAACATAATCATCGGGTTTTTTTTGTTGGAGGATTCGCCACATTACCTCGACATATTCGGGAGCATATCCCCAATCTCGTTTAGGTTCTAAATTGCCGAGGTATAAGGTTTTTTGCTTCTTAGCGAGAATGTTTGCTATCGCCATGCTTATTTTTCTGGTAACAAAAATTTCGCCCCTTCGAGGCGACTCATGATTGAATAAAATTCCGTTGCAAGCAAACATATTGTAGCCAATTCGGTAGTTCTTCGTGATCCAGTAAGCATAAACCTTCGCTACGGCATAGGGACTTGTGGGATTAAAAGCAGTTGATTCATTTTGAGGAGAAGGAGATTGCCCAAACATCTCACTACTAGAAGCTTGATAAAACTTTGAGTTATTACCACTACGTCTTATTGCCTCAAGAACTCTGACGGTTCCGAGAGCGGTCACATTTCCGGTATACTCAGGCATGCTAAAACTGACTTTAACGTGGCTTTGAGCCCCTAAATGGTACACCTCATCAGGCTTTATATTATACAAAATATAACTAATCTTTTCAGAATCAGATAAGTCACCGTAATGAAGAAAAAGCCTAGCATTTGGATCGTGGGGATCAACATATATATGATCTATCCTGACTGTGTTGAAAGTACTAGCTCTCCGAATAATCCCATGAACTTCATAACCTTTGGAAAGCAGAAACTCAGCTAAATATGAGCCATCTTGACCTGTAATTCCTGAAATAAATGCTTTCTTCATAAAACTACACTCCAAACATTTTACAAACTATTTCCTATCTGAGAACAACATTTTACTCATATTTAATGTTAAAGTTCTTAATTTCACTCAACCGATAATTAATAAAAGCGTTCTATCGCCTTTTCGCTAATACTTGCCAATCCAAGCAAAAATCTATTATTGTAATGTTATTTCAGTAACCATTCTTTTCAGGATCTGGAAGCCATGATATATCTTGAGTTTTTTCTCGCCTATTCTTGATCTATATTCAATGTCAATTTCTCTAATACCGAATCCTGAACTCTCCACAAAGTAATTCATTTCAGCCTCGATGTCGAACCCTTTCGATTTCGGTCGCCAGTTCTTCAGAATCTGCCATCGTAGAACCCGCAATCCTGTGAGAGGGTCACGCATACTTACGCCATTAAATACGTTATGTGTTAAGGCTAACATTCTATTGCCAGCATAATATAAATTAGACATCCATTCGGGATGAAAATGTGAATTAAATCTATTCCCGCAGATCATACCCAAATGAGGATTAGCCTCCAAAATTGCGATCATCCGTGGAATATACGTTGCGGGGTAAGTGTAATCAGCATCGGTTATAACAACATAATCAAAGTCGCCTTCTATATTGCGAAGGGCAAAATTTATTGCGTCACCCTTACCTTTGCCTTCTTGACGTAGAACGTCAGCACCAAAACTCTTGGCAACATGAACGGTTTGGTCAGAACTATTGCCATCAACAACGAGAATGTGGGAAGAATCGACATGATTCTTAAGCTCGTTTAAAGTTAGCTCTAAGCCTTTCTCCTCATTTAAAGCAGCTACCAATACCAATATTGATGGCGAATTGTGTATGTCTCCTTTCTCCCGCAATATGACGACACCGTTCAATAAATTTGCTTTCTGTAAAACACTCCAAGCCTACCTTTGTCGTCATCTTATTTAAAGATATATGGAATAAAAGTCTATGTTAGACCATTTCGCAAAACCAACATTTTTTTATACTATTCACTCATGAGTGGCATAAATTAGAGAAAATGATGATGAAAACTCGCAAATTAACCTTCTAAGTACTTTGATTTGGGGAAAGAAATCGGGAACGCCTAGTGCTATCCAATAAGGTAGTTACATAGTTGGCTACATTGGGGGGCATCAATCTGAGGATGACGGGGGGCTACGAGTGAATAGAGCGCCAAAAGCAAAAGCCAATATCAGCCTTGGTTGATATTCTTGCCCAATTAGAACTAAAGATTGAAAATATTACTATTTTTTCGCGCATAATTCTTCGAGATTTTTCTTTTTGTCGTCAACATCATTAAGTCGTTTCTCTGCGATCTTGCTAATTCTAGAATAGTCCCTGTAAGCCTCAAGGAAATCTTGCCCTTTCGGGGTGATAACGAACAATTGTTCTGCAGTCTCAAAGAATATCAGAGAAGCCGCGGTCATATCACGAAGATACCTCTTTAAAACCTTGTAGCTTAGGTTCGCTTGGTACATTATTTGCGTCTTTTTAGCGTTTTTACTAGCAATGCGCAATATGTCTGCCATTATGTCTAATCTGCTTCTATAATTTCCCACATTCAACTCCTCAAAATTGTATCAAAATGCTTAACTTCAATTAGTAGACTAATTAGTAAGTTACATTTCTTGCTAGGAGAAGAAGTTTTCCTGAATTATTGCTACAATTTTTTCTGCTGCATCACCGTCTCCGAAAGGAGATTTTTCAGGCAATTCTTCTTCATTATCTATTATGACATCAATAGCGTTCAGAATATCGCGTTTTTCAGTGCCCACTACTTTTGCGAATCCAGTTTCAACCGCTTCTGGCCTCTCGGTGGAGAGACGGATTACAAGTACGGGTTTTCGAATTTCTGATGCGGTGGCTTCCTCCTGAATTCCACCAGAATCAGTTATTATCAACTTGCATTCTCTCATCAAAATCAGAAAATCCAAATAACCAAGAGGAGGGAGAATCAGAAGGTTCTCGAGCTTTTGAATCTTTGATAAAAGGTTATTCTGGCGCAGTCTTTTTTGTGTACGGGGGTGCACAGGGTAAACAACAGGCAGCGGCGCTTCTGCAAATGTCTCGATGAAATTTTTCAGAATGGACAAGTTATCTACATTTTCGGCTCTGTGAGCTGTTGCCAAAGCAAATTCCTTAAAAGGAATATTTTTCAAAATATGGGCCTTTTTTTCAGCTATTGGCAAATGTTGACTAACAGCATCTATGACAGTGTTGCCGGTCACGAAAATTTTGCCCCAGACTTTCTCTCTCTTCAAATTTGTTCTTGCTCTCACAGTTGGGGCAAACAAATATTCTGAAACGTGATCCGTCAAACGTCGATTATGTTCTTCAGGCATGCGCAAGTCAAAACTTCTGAGCCCAGCCTCCACGTGTCCTGTTGGTAGGTCTCGCTTATTGGCTGCTAGAGCTGCTGCCAACACGGTGTTTGTGTCACCTTCAACCAAGACAAATGAGAAAGCATTTTTCTCGATCAACTCATCCATGTACATCATTATTTGTGCTGTCTGCACTCCAGGCGAATAGCCTTTAACTTTAAAAGTGTAGTCCGGAGGTGGCAACTCAAGTTCTTCAATGAACTGTTGTGCCATATTATAATCGTAGTGTTGACCACAATGAACAAACTTCATTGGGATTCTATTTTTCTGGAGCGCCCTAATGATAGGCGCCATCTTTATTACTTCAGGTCGGGTTCCAGCGACAACCATTACAGCCAACATTTTTCATACCTTATATAAAGAAATTAGCAATCAACACGCGGGTTCTTTTTGAAAACTTGGAAAATCACTGCTTCCGTTGCAAACAAAACTCAAGTCTGCATGGATGCTATTTGTGCAACCAGCCTCTTCCACCTTTCTTAAGCTGGTTTTTTCCGAGCTTATTCTCATAACAGTAAAACTCAACACGTCTTATTTCATTCAATCGCTGGTTTGCCACTTTTGTCTTAATAAATTTGGTCCAACCGCCTATGTAAGGGTTAGGAGGAATGAATCTATCCGGGTTATCAATTTGATGCTGCTTCAAAATTTCTTTAAAATCTAGAGCTTTGAAGTTACGGGTGGCATGAATTATTGTGCCTTGTTCAACGAAGAGGTCGCAGTAGTTGGCTGTTGCGACGCCCTCGGCACGTACTTTGTCGTCTAAGCGCTCTTGCCACAATTTTTTCCATTGTACTCGTAGTTCTTCCACCATTTCTTTTTGAGATAGACTCTTCGTTATCTAATCCCTCCCTGACAGGAGCGGATGAGAATAGTTAATGGAGCAGCTATTTCAGCTGAAATTCTTGTATTCTCCCTGTTCTTTTTCTCCTTTTGATCAGTTGTATTTAACTGTGTAGAATGAAACATCTATACTGATAATCTAGAACAATAATATATTTTTCTATAAAAGACTTTTGAGATTTCTGAAAGTTCCAGTTTTTCGCATAGAAAAATATTTTGATTGCTATTTTACAGGTTTGACTTCGCAAGTTTGCAATGTTTAAATTCTACTTTGCCTTTAACGAGTTAGAGGGTTAGTATATGAATTCTATACAAATTAAAGATATTTTCACACAAGGTTTTTCAGCTGTTAAATTAAATGATTCAATTTCTAAGTGCCTGGAATTGTTCAAGAGGGAAAAGCCGCCAGTTCTCGCGGTTCTAGATGCTAGAGGGAAGTATGTAGGTGTAATTTCTAGGCGATGGGTAATAAGAGTGAGGCTAGATCCCACAGCAACAAAGGTTAAGAGTTTGATGAGGTCTGCACCGAAAGTTACTCCAGAGGATTCTTTGAGTAAGGCAAGCAAGTTAATAATTGAGAGTGGGATTCGGCAGCTTCCGGTTTTCGAGAAAAACAAGCTTCTAGGTTTTGTTACTGACGAGGATATTATTCATGGTGCGGTTACTCAAGAGTGGGGTAACGTTGCGATTGAGAAGATTATGACGAAAGCGCCTAAAGTTATTGACGCGGGCAGGTCTGTGGGCGCGGTGCTCAGCCTTTTCAGAGAGCACGATATATCTCATGTACCAGTTATGAATGAGGGAAAACTTGTAGGCATAGTCAGCATTCAAGATGTTATTGAACAGGTTTTTCAGCCTAGACAACGGCAAACACATGGCGAGATCGTAGGGAAAAAAGTTCCAATGCTGAATATTCCGGCGAAGGGAATTATGACACATCCTGTAATTACGGTTCAGCCTAACTCCAGCTTGAAGGAGACCGAGAAAAAAATGCATGATTATGACGTATCCTGCTTAGTGGTGCTTTCTAATGGGAGGCTAGCAGGTATTGTGACAAAGCTGGATTTTCTTGAGCCAATTTCCCAGATGGAGGTTCCTGACAAGAAGCTTTCAATGCAGTTCGGAGTCAAGGGTATAGCAATTAACCCGGATCAACAAGGGTTCATTATGGGAGAGTTTGAGTCTTTCGCTCGAAAGTATCGGGAAGCGTTGAAGTCTGGCACACTTTTTGTTTACATCAAAACTCACGGGGCGAACCAGAGAGGTGTGCCACTGATTCACTGCCGTTTGCAGTTACGGACAACTAGAGGGTCATTCTTCAGTTCAGGTGAAGGCTTCGGTGTGGAGCCTACATTCAGGGTTGCATTGGACAGGCTTGACAAGCGTTTGCTTAGGAGTAAGGAGTTGGCCTATAACCCGAAGTACGCACGAAATTACCTGAAAGAGATGGGAATTCTAGAGGAACCCTAAAAGCTTTTTTCGTTTTATGTTTTTTATTGGTTTTCGCGGTTTTTATCCAGAAGTAGATTGAGACGATTGATAGGGCAACGGCCAACAGTTCGACTATTATTGATGCAGTGCCGAGATAGAAGGGGTTGCCTATAGCCAAGGGGTAAACTACGTAAGGCATGGTTTGATGTACGAACATGTCGAGGAATATGTGACTGAAGCCGCCGATTAAGTAGCCGAGGTATATATTGAGCAGTGAGTAATGAGGATTTTCTGGTCTAAGTCGTAAAACCGTATATATTGACCAGAGCTTTTTATTGAAGAGGTATTCGACGATGAACACTGAGAAGCTGATTAAGATTGGATAGATTTTCAGTGCGAGGAGATACCCATGCCAGATTCGGTGGTCAAAAGCTTCGCCGTTTAGCGTGTAATAACGTGGTTCCAAGTCGATGAGTTGCTGAAACTACTATCGCGAGATGGTCAATATGATGTTTGCCTTTGAAGTAGAGGAACAAAACTGAGAAGGCGTGTACTGCTGGTAGCGGCATGTGAAGGCACCATTTATGCGGGTATGCGGTTGCCGTCGAAGCCAAGTTTGGAGATACCTAGTTCATCTTTTACTTCGCGTAGGCGCATTGAGTTGAAGACTGGGCCATCTTTGCAAACTCGGTATTTACCTATCATGCAACTTCCGCATATACCTATGCCGCAACGCATTAAGCGTTCCAGGCTCGCTTCCATGGAAACACCATGTTTTTCGGTGAGATTGAAGACTTGGCGGGTCATGCGTTCAGGTCCGCAAGCGTAAACCATATCGAAATTTTCTTTGCCTTCCTTGGAGAAAAACTGTTCCAACGGGTGGGTTGCTAGGCATTTCAGTCCATATGTGCCGTCTTCTGTTGTCACTGTTGGCTGTTCGGTGCAGAGTAGTTCGAGCTGCTTCAAGAATAAGAGTTCGTTTCGGGTTTTTGCGCCCATAATGAAAGAGAGCCGCTTTGCTATAGGTGCGAGTTGTTTGGCTAGATAGAGGAGAGGTGCGGTGCCTGTTCCGCCACCTATGAGTAGAACGTTGCCGTCTATTGGAGTAAAGTGGTTTCCAAAAGGCCCACGCACTCCTATTATGTCACCCTGTTTCATGCCGTGCAGGTGGTGTGTTGCGTCGCCAACGTTTTTAACCGTGACTGACACGCTTTTTCCTTCGGTGTTCATTATGCTAAGTGGTATCTCGTCAATTTGTGGTATCCAGAGCATCAGAAATTGTCCTGGTTTGGCTTTTGCGCATTCTTTGTCAGTAAGAGTGTAAGTTTTGGTTGTAGGATTTTCGGTTTTCACACTTTCTATGCGAGTTGTGCGTAAGGTATTAGCTGCGGTGAGCTTGTCCGACAATTTCTTTTACGCTCCTAAATTTCTTCTTTTTGAGGTAGGCGCTTAAGCCGCGGTTTATAATTTGGAAGACTTCTGGGTTTTGTTGGGCTATGGCGGTCCCTATTTGTATAGCTGATGCTCCTGCAAGGAGGAATTCGACTGCGTCTTGCCAGTTAGTGATGCCGCCGCAGCCGATGATGGGTGTTTTAGTGCCTTCATAGATATCGTATACTGCGCGCAGGGCGATGGGTTTTATGGCAGGTCCTGAGAGTCCGCCCCGTGTGTTGCTTAGGATTGGGAGGGTGGTTTCGGTGTCGATGGCTATAGCCCGAACAGTATTTACAGCTGTTAAGGCATCAGCTCTCGCTGTTATGGCGGCTTGCGCTATTTCTACGATGTCAGTTACATTTGGGGATAGCTTGACAATTACGGGTTTGCGGGTTGCTGCTTTGACTTTGCGTACTACTTGGGCAAGCAGTTTGGGGTTTTGCCCGATCTCTGAGCCTGTTTGCTTCACATGAGGGCATGAAACATTAAGCTCTACGGCGTCGGCACCTTCTTCTGTGGCGGTTTTTGCCACTTCCGCATATTCTTTTGCCGAGAAGCCATAAACGCTTACAATGAGTGGAACTTTTGTGATGATTTTTGTGAAACTGATTTCGCTTGCGTACTCTGCTATTCCAGGATTTGGGAGCCCCATGGCGTTTATTATTCCGCAGTTTGCTTGAACTACCGTCGGGTTTGGGTAGCCCATGCGTGGTTTTACCCCTATAGACTTAGTTACGACTCCACCTGCACCCGCTTCAGCTATACGTTTCAGCGATTCTGTTGAGTAGCCCAGTATTCCGGAGGCTAGCATTGTAGGGTTTCTAAATTCTAAACCGGCTAAACAAGTTTTCAACGCATTATCGTTCAAAGGGCACGTTTCCCCATCTGGGTTTTTGCGGTATATGTCTATTTGTATTTCAAAAGATAAAGCTTCGTCAAATCTGAACAGAGGTTGATGAAGCAGAAGATAATTGAATTTAAACTGAAATGACAAGCAATGAAATATATGGTTAATCGAAAGATCTTCAATTTGCCACTAAAATCTGAAATAACAATCATTTCTTCTCTGAAAATGATTAGATACTAGTTAAAGTTCTGTCTTGCCTTAAAACAGGCAAAGAAAGGAGTCAAATCTTATATTCTTCACATAGTGATTGCGGGCTTTGGATTCAAAAATCTTGAATTCATTACTTTCGGTTTTAGATAAAATGTTCATTTCCTAGCCTTAAGGAAAACCAATTTTTTTTATTTGCCACTTCTTCATTTTGTTTTTCTTTCCTTTGTTGTTAGCACTTATAGATTCAAGGTTTCTGAAGTTTGTTGATAGAAGCACTTCTTAGTTTAGATGAAGCATGGGGTATCGAAAATTTTTTACGCAGATATCGACTTACCTTGATTGGTGACTTTTTATGAGAGCTTACATGGGTTTAACCTGTAAGACCGGTTATTACAACAAGGTCATGGAAAAACTCATTGAGTTGAATATACCGAAGTGGGACATTTTCCTTCTTTACGGACCAACCGATGTGTTGGTGAAATTTGAAAGATTCAATAGCTTAAATGAATTTGTAGAAAAATGGTTTAATCCTGTTCGCACGATCGGCGCTGAAGAAAGACTCATGCAAAGACAACGACATATGTTGTAGTGATTGAAGGACCTTCATACATTGAAGAACCATTCGCCTTCATGTTCCTGAATGTCCAACCAAGAGACTTAGAACAAGCACGGAAAGCACTATTAAATATTCCTCACGTGATCTCAGCCGATTTTGTATTCGAACCATGCGACCTGATAGTTCCTGTTCGAGCCAAGAACAACGTAGATCTCGAAAGAGTAGTCTCAAGCATCCATTATGATGTGTCTGGAATAGAAGAAGCTCAAACAACCTTTGCAGCAGCGATGCGAATCTAAACATTTTATCGCACCATTTTTTGCCTCATTTTTAATGATCCTTCGTTAGAATTGAAACGTGCTCCTCTTTTTCGTGCACGCGTTACGAGAAAGCAAACTTGTATTCTCCATTTTTTTAGTCTAAAACATGCAAGACGAAGCTTAAGCCAAAGTTTATTGCAATTTTTCTTCCAGTTTAAAAAAAAGAGGAGGTTATTTGCGTTTTGAATGGGGCTGTTTATACTTTTCTAGGATGTATTCGCAGTCTGGTTTGATACATTAGATGGCTTCTTTTTCATCTCATGGTTTATCCACCATAGGACTCCTAAAACCGTAGGAATTCCGAAGATAATCACAACCCAGATTAGTATTGATATCATTGAATCTACGACGTAGTCCAAAGTCCAAGATGCAACAGCAACATCCCAGTTTCCATCAATGTAAACTTTAATGCAGAAAAAAATAAAGAATAGCAATGATACGCCCCCGCCGCCTCCAGTTGTGCGTGATCTGCTACCAAAGAAATGATACTCCCTCTTTTCTTCATCAGGCAGTCTTTTCCACCATTGCCAAGCTGCTACCGCCCCAATGATTGTTGGAACGCCAATTAAGAGAAGTTCCCAGAAAATCAAATGTAATATGAACGTCACAATATGTCCCATTGTCCATAGATTCAAAGTCGTTGGTACCATACCAATTAATTGAGCATCTTCTACAAACCATAGAAATACTACAATAGAACCGAGCAATGCTAAAACAGCGCCTACTACGAATATAGCAGTCATTTTCCAATGCTTTCTCAAGAACTCTTTCCAGCCCTCATTATTAGTTTCTGGCTCAGTATCTGTCATCATATTTCCTCTATCATTCCATCTTAGGTAATAACGATAATTTGTATATTTTCTAAGTTTATAAAACAATGCATAAATCATTGATAGCACTGGCTACATAAATTTTTGTTTGTATCTACTTTTGATAAAAGAATTCTTATGAGTGAGCCTATTCGCGCTGAGAGTTTACAAGACAGAGATGGTTTAACGCTTCCTGGATTTAGTAGTCACGGGAAGTTTCCGATTCTTCCCAAAAGTCTTTGGCTCCGATAGTAACAGTTTCCGATTCTTCGCAAAGGTCTTTGGCTACAACCGTAACATTGTCCGATTCCTTGTGTGATTCCCCTTTTATGCAACCATATGCTGATGGTGAATTGGTTTGCTGAACTTCTGCAAGTCTATTCTGGTCTTCAGTCACCAAGAAGTTAAAAAGAGCCCTTATTTCAGTCAATGTAGCTTTTCCAACTGATGGGGGAGATCCACTCATCACTAAACGATGAGGGTAATAATACAGTGCAAAGAAGCGGGGGTCTCCTGAAGGTGTTTTTGATTTCCCTTCTATGATTTCAAACCAAATCATATTTTCGCGCTCAAAAATTAGTTTCAGTTTACCTGCGAGAGCCAAATCAGAATCCTTGAAAACCTGTTCTCCCCCTTTTTCTTTAGAATTCACTAATGTAGTCGCATACGCTATCGGAGTATAGAAATATGCTTCTCCTTTTGGAGGCTGCACAAACGTCACATTTTTTATTTTCCTCTTGCTCTTTCCAAACATTTTAATTCAATAAATTGTTTCTATAGTATTCTTTTATTAATTATGAATTTTAAATAAGTTTAAGCGTGTTCTATGCTTTAGGTTTTTTACTGCTAGATGGAGACCGCTTAAAACCTTTGAATAGCCTTTTGAAGTTAATTTTGGAGCTATTTTCAGTAGCTTGCTGAATCAAGCTTCCTAGTTTTTCTAGGTCGAGGTCATCGACGTTCTTGCCTTCAAGTTTTATAGTTCGTGTTTCGTTGAACTTTTCAAGAAAGAATCAATTCATTTCAGCAATCCTGTTGTTAGGTCTAGGTCTTCCACTTTTAGCCATGTTAACTCGATGGGTCTTTGTCCTAAATCTCTGGACATTTTCAATTTTAGATTCAATGGAAATTTAACGTGGTTTATGATAAACTGTACTAATTCTTCTTTTGGTGCTCTGCGTTTTTTGTCTTTGCGTTTGTAAAAGGGTTTGTTCCATGTTAAGCCTAAGGATTTGATTGCTATGTTGTAGGATTCTATGAGGTTTTCTTTTCTCGCGTTTGATACATCTTTGTTGGCTACGTATAGTTTAACTTCTTCGGGTTTGTCTGTGTTGCAGTTTCTTTCTAAGTGTTTGAGTTCTTTTACTACTCTTCTTATGGTTGTTGGTTCGTAGGCTTCTTTTTTCATCCAGATAATTATGTTTGTTATGTTGAGTTTTCCTATGTCTTTGGGGTCTTGGCTCTCCTGTTGGAGTTGCTTTAAGAGTTCGCGGACGATTTTTTGATTCACTTTTCATCTTTCCCTTTCACCAAAGCCCTAAAGTACTGGAACGGTGTTTTTTCATTGGGGGATGATGTCGCCGTCCCAGTCTGACCGGGAAATATGACGAACCAACATAGACAGACCCCAATACAAAAAACAACAATCATTTAAAAACCTGCAATAAAAGCCATTGATTTTATAAATCCTAAACGAAAGGGGAAAGCTTGGATCAAAGGTGATTGTCTATTGAAAGTAGTCTCTTAGTACATACATTCTATTATTTTGCTACAGGTTAGGCATTCTTCAGGCATAGACGAGGTTTTAATTCGATTTTTCAAGTACCCTAAATGATGTTCGCAGCATTCTGGTTTTTCCACGCTGCCCCCCACTGAGATTTCAACTGCTCCATGCTCAAAGAAATTATCTTCAAGTGCTTCAGTCTCGTCAAGTTCAGGCTTCGTACAAAAGTTAGCCGCCTTGGAAAGACACCTCGGACATGCATAATACTCTTCAGTCACTAACTCGGAAAACACCATTGCCAATAGCGGAGTTTCGAAGGGTTCTCCGCAAACGCTACATCTCGATCCACTATCACTAGTTTCCTCACCTTTAAACCTCAACGATATAGCATTTTCAGACATCTTAACCACCCGTAAACAAGCATATATCTCAAATCGCCAGATTTAATAAACCTTTTTGTGAACACGCACAACACAAAAACACAACTCAAAAAACCCAAATACAAAACAAAAAAATGGGCCGAGCCGGACTTGAACCGGCGACCTTTGCCGCGTGAGGGCAACGTCCTAGCCAGCTAGACTATCGGCCCAAACACATCCCTAAATCCAGAATACTAATCAACCCTTCATAAAACCTTTCTCCAACTAAAGCAAAGAAGAAGAACCAAGAATAGAAAAACTAGGAGAGTGCGTGTAAATTCTCAAGCAAGAAAATACCGAAAAACGAGAGGACAACAAACACGAAGACCTCCTACTATTTCTATGCTTCCTAACCAGTTCATTACTAGGATATGCCCTGACACATTTTATAGCATTATTGGGAGCCTAAAAACACGCAAAAACAATCCTAATTATTTCCTCAGCCAAGGGTTGGATTTTGATTTTCAAGGTTTTTCTCAAAAATAGTTAATAAATTGAGATATCGGATTTGCCAAATTAGATTCCGAAAATTAGGTAAGCCCCAACTAAGTAACCGATTATTGCTCCTGAGCATAGGAACGGCAATCCAGCCTGCGGTTTTCCCTTAATCACATATGTCATAAGCGCTATAAACCCGACGAGGGTACCTGCCAAAACGGACAATGCGATAGCTAAGCCATTATTTGCCAAATTATGGAAAGCTGCTACAGCTAGAATTCCCGGAAAAACAACGTCTCCTACGCCTAAGAAGTAGGCTTCTCGTTTTTCTTTATTTTTAATTTTTTCTTTCAGGCTTTTCTGTTCTTTAAGTAGGGAGTAGCCTCTTCTTTTTGGGATTACGAACATGACAGGCAGTTTTAGGTCCACAACATTGTCTGCAAGATCTATCATATGTTTGGTTTTATAGACTGAGAGAGCGTCATATACGGCCATGGCGATTAACAAAACAATAATAATCCAGATATCCAATGAAATGCCCATCATTGCGATTGCCCCGACGCCGGTTAGGATTGCAATCACGTTTATAACGTACCATTCAGGTTTCTTTAAAAGTGCTATAATCAGAATTGTTGTAGCGGCTAATGATATTAAGAGACTTACCCAAGAGATAGTAATAAATATTGAAATTAGGGGATAGAAAACGTAGAAACTAAGTAATGAGGTTGCTGCAAGGAATATTATTCTTATAGCTTGCTTTTTTCTTAGTTTAATAATGAGAAGTACTATGCTCGTGAACACGAGCAAAACAACAAAGAAATATACTATGTTGAAGGGATCACTTGGATTTTCGAAGGCAACTATTTCTGCAGCTTTAAACGGACCTGCAACTGAGAAAGCCAATAGATCGACTATAACAAATAAACCAGCCATAATTGAAAGAGGCAAAATATCTATAGCTTCTTTAGTATCGTTCATATTTCAAAAAGAAAATGATAACCTATTTATTAATTTCTCGAGCTATCACTTTATTAAGACGCCTTTTTTGTGAGGTTTTGAGCATTGTAGCCACGACTTGGTTAATATTTGTTATTATGCGTAAAACCAAGTATTGTTAATCATATTGAGCTAAGATTTCGTTTCAGTGATAATCCAAGATTTGACATGTTATTCCTTTAGGAATTCAGTATATATTTTCTCATCAATCTTGTGATATACGAATCAACAGAAAGGAGAAACAATAGGATTTGACGATTCTGGTTCGAAATCCAGAAAACCGTTACTCAACTCAATTGGTTATTGCAGCGTTGAATGAGGCGCCTGGCATTGGTCTCACAATAACTGAGATGAAGGATACGCTAGGGGATATTCCTGTTCTTGTGGTGGATGGCAAAAGTGAGGACCGAACTGGAGAGATAGCGAAGAACCTTGGTGCAAAAGTAGTTTACCAGGATGGAATAGGTAAAGGCGATGCGTTAGCCAAGGCTCTCGAGTATATAAATCCAGAATGTGATTATGTCATTCTCACCGACGCAGACTACACCTATCCAGCTGAACA
>JABAOH010021043.1_pt1 | contig 39575 bp, 33 predicted proteins | sample 7062181 | NCBI WGS metagenome assembly JABAOH01 (sample SAMN14538630, study PRJNA623070) | marine sediment metagenome | biome: marine biome [ENVO:00000428]; feature: marine pelagic biome [ENVO:01000023]; material: deep marine sediment [ENVO:00002113]; isolation source: pool of 5 deep marine... | reverse complement strand
TGATGGCCCACATCTTGATGTCTTGAACGCCGTAGGCAGCCCAGAACCAAAGTCTATCCTTAAATATAGGTCCTCCAACCTCGAACCCGAAGTCCTTGATCTGGTTGATCCTGTTGCCGACATATCCTTTGGCTTCCATTTCAGCGGGAACATTTTTCGCCTGCATGGCGAATTCTCCGAACTTTTCACCGGTTCGGTAAAAATACGCCTGTCCATGGAAGACATTGCCTCCCCGCTTGGTCACAAAATTCAGGGCCACTCCGCCGGACTGAACTCTGGGATCAGCACCACCGGTGGTGATCTGAATTTCTTCGAAAGCGTCGAAGTCATAATAGGTCGGCGAGGCGCCTGTGGCTGCCTGGTCAGTGATGGTAACACCATCGACGTTCCACATGTCATCGGCGCCGATACCGCCTCTGGAAACGTAAGTTGCCTGCTGACCTGACTCACTTCCACCAACATTCTCTCTATCCACCATCATCCCGGGGACCTGCTGCAGGATAACCCAGGGGTCTCTGGCGGAAGGAATGTTGGCCAGGATTTCATCCTTCATATGAGTCACGATTCCAGTTTTCTTGGTATCGACAATGGGAGATTCAGCAGTAACTGTGATCTCTTCTTCAAGAGTCGTGGCTCTCATGACGATCCTAAAGTCGACTGTTCCACCAACAGAGACCGGGATCTTCTCTCTGACCTGGGTAACGAATCCAGGCAGTTCAAAAGTGATCTTGTACTCTCCTGGAGAAAGGTTGATGAAACGGAAGAAGCCTTTCTCTCCAGTGGTGGTGGTTCTGGTGGGAATCACGTCTGATTCTAAGGTTATGGTAACACCGGGCAACAGCATTCCTTCTTCATCGGTGATCGTTCCGTAAACTCGGCCGAACTGCTCTTGCGAATAGGTCAAGGCGGTGCAGATGAACAGGGCTGCAATCAGAATCGTAAGGAACTTTTTCAATTAAGCCTCCTTTTTACCCGAAGAATCGGGTTTTTAGGTTTGATTAATCCCTGGAGCGAAAATATTTCACTCCACCCATTTCCTTTCATGCGTACGTATCCTAATAACACCTCCTTTGTAATAATAGTCATTTCCATTTTTTCTACATTTAAGCAATATTCATGCCAATCCTTCCATTTTATCTAAGTCTATTAATATCAATCATTTATAAAATCTCTCTACAGGAAATGATTTCTCTACAAGTTCAAAAAATTGGATTAAATCCAAAAAAATGGAAACAGACAAAAAGACACCCTGTTTCACTTCTGGCAATTCCCGAAACTTCATCTCCCAATTGGCAACGTTTGGAGAGTTCCAACAGTTTTAAGAATAATGGGCAAAATAGAATTGTTCCCATTAAGAATAAGGGAAACGATTCTATTTTTACTCGTCTTGATATTTTAAAAGCAAGAAATTATAATTAAAAATGATGAACAAGAAACTTCATACCCTACTCATTCTTTTCGCATTTATTCAGGTTCTGCTTCTTTTTCCTAGCGCTGTTTTAGCTTCCAAGAAATCTATCAAGGACCTTCCCGAACGCTACCAAAAGTGGCTGAAAGAAGACGTGCTCTACATCATCACCTCCAAAGAAAAAGAAATATTCCTACAGTTGAACACCGACAGAGAAAGAGATATTTTCATGGAGGCTTTCTGGAAGCAACGCGACCCCATCCCTTCCACCCCTGAAAACGAGCTCAAGACCGAGCACTACCGCAGGATCAATTATGTCAACAAACACTTTGGCCGGGGAACTCCCACTAAGGGATGGAGGACGGATAAGGGAAGGATTTATATCGTTCTCGGAGAGCCGCAGGAAATGCAAAAGTACGAACACGAAACAGAAATCATTCCCACCGAGATCTGGTTTTACCAGGGAAAGGTCGAACTAGGCCTTCCCAATGCTTTCAACGTGGTCTTTATCAAGAGAGACATTGCCAGCGACTGGGAACTCTACAGCCCGGTCAGGGATGGTCCTAAGATTTTTCTCAGGTTTTATAACGGAGATCCATTAGATATCGAAGCCGCGTACAGACAGCTTCTTAAGATAAAACCTCCTGTCGCCCATGTCTCCATATCACTTCTTCCGACCAGCTCTGAAACCCTTCTTGTACCTACCATGGCCTCTGAGGTGCTCATATCAAGAATCTACGAAGCTCCAAAACGAAAAGTCAAGGACGAATATGCCGAGAAACTTCTGAAATACAAAGATATCATCGAGGTCGAGTACTCAGCCAATTACATCGGCAGCGATTCTCTCGTTAGTATCTTCCGGGATGAGGCTGGTATCTTTTTTGTCAATTATCTACTCGAGCCAAAGAAGCTTTCGGTCGAATTCTACGAGGATACTTACTACACCTCCCTGGAAGTCAACGGCCAGGTCACGGATTCGAGCGGAAAGACCGTCTTCCAGTTTCAAAAAAAGGTTCCCTTAAGATTCGGCGAGAGCCAGTACAATCAGATGAAATCCAAATTATTCAGCTTTCAAGATGCCTTCCCTCTGGTGGAAGGAAACTACACGTTCCATCTTCTTCTCAAGAATAATGTATCTAAAGAATTCACCTCCTTCGAGAAAGAAATCACCGTGCCTTCAGGATCTGGATTCCAGATGAGCCCGCTGCTGTTGGCCCATACTGTCAAAGATGCAGCTGCCACTAGACAAATAAAAGCCTTTAAGACGGGGAAAAATCAAATCTACGCTTCACCGCGCAACGATTTTTCCCGAAAAGACAACCTCTATGTCTACTTCGAACTCTACGGAATTCCCCCAGAAATCGAAGAGAGAGGAAAATTGAAATTTGCTCTTCTCAAGGAGGGAAAAGAAGTCTGGAGTGAAAGCAAAGAATTCAAAGATTATTCGTCAAAATTGCGCATCCTTGAATTTATTCCGCTCGAGAAAATACCTCCTGCCAACTATCGTTTGAGCGTTACTATCCTAGACCACCAGGCAAAAGAGGTTCTGACTGAAAAGGCCTTCTTCTACATCTCTCACAAACCGGCAGTACCTCGCCCTTTCATCTATGCTGAACGTTTAGCAGCTTCTGATAATCCGGTCTATGATTATATTCTAGGAGGGCAATTCTACAACAAGGGCCAGCTACAGAAAGCCGAGGCGTATTTAGAAAAAGCCTACCGGAAAAGACCGGGTGTAAAAGAATATGCTAAGGGCTACTCTCGAGTCCTTTTCATCCTCAAGAAATACGAAAAGGTCAAAACCACTCTTCTGCCTTTTGTCCAAGGCGAAGAGAAAAACTATGACTGCTTGGAGCTGCTCGGCAAAGCGCATCAAGCCCTCGGCGAATACGATAAAGCCATCGAAAACTACAAGGAATATCTGGCGTATTTCGGGACAAACCTGAAGATTCTCAACGCCATTGGAGATTGTTACTCGAGTGTAGGAAACAAGGAAGAAGCCCTCATAGCATGGAGAAAATCTCTCGAGCTCGAACCAGAACAAAAAGAGATTCAAGAAAAGGTCCGCTCTTTGGAAGGAAAAGAATAATGATAAAAAAGAATCCTGCATTCTTCATCTTCTTAGTTTCTCTCTGTTATCTGATCATGACTTCCTGTGCTTCTCGGCAATTGGAGAAAAGCCTTGACCCGGAAAGCAGAGAGTTTTTATCCAAAGCCCGCTACCTCATCACCAGGCAAGAAAGAAAGATATTTCTCAACCTACCCGCCTCCGAGCGAGAAGCTTTCATCAAAGAATTCTGGAAGAAAAGGGATCCCACTCCAGAAACAGAAAAAAACGAGTTCAAAGACCGCTATTTTACCCGTATCGAAGAGGCCAACCATCTCTTTCGAGAAGGGGGCACTCCAGGCTGGCTTCAAGATAGAGGAAGGATCTACATATTATTAGGACCCCCGGAAAACAGAGAAAAATATCCGACCGGTTACCGTTTCCAGGACCGGCCCACCGAGGTCTGGTATTACGGTCCCTTCCCGATCCTCTTCATAGACCATTCCTACACCGGGGATTATGAACTCTACGCTCGCAGCGCCGAGTACCTCGCCCATCTGCTCAAAGCCCAAATGGATCTCAAGCCCGACGTCCAAAAGGTTAGAGTGGTCTTCGATTTTGAAGTGAAGGTGGAAAAACTTTCGAAAAACCAAATCAGAATTCGGATTGAAGTACCCTATAAAGGAATATGGCTGGTGGAACGGGATGAGAAGCTCGAAACCACCCTGCTTCTTACCCTAGAGATACTCTCCGATTCCGAAGAGAAAATCTGGGATTTTCAGGAAGAATACCCGGTTTCTCTAGACCAGGATCAAATCGTGGAGATCCTGGGAAAAAACCTCCAGCTTGAGGTCGAAACCGAGCTTTCTCCGGGCAAGTATAATATTAAGGCCTTGCTTGAAAACAAGACAGACGGGAACAAAGCCAGAAAAATCCTTGAGTTTAATTTGTAAAATTAGGCGAGGTGCAAATTGCAAAATAAAGAGAAACTCCTATTCTTTTGTTTTCTAGCAATTTTCTTTCTCTCTCATCCTCTTCTGTTCGCCCAGGCAGGAAGAGGAAGAGCTCGCATCCACGGAAGAGTGACCGATGAGTCCCTTAATCCCGTTATCTCAGCTCAGGTCACCATAAAGTTCATGGAAAATGAAAACGTAACCAGAGAAACAAAGACGGATAAAAACGGAAAATGGAAAATCATGGGGCTGGGAAGCGGCAATTGGAGAATTAGTGTAGAAGCCGAGGGATTCATTCCCTACCAGGACGTGGTGAATGTTAAGCAACTCAGCCTGAACCCCACCATAGTTGTTGTTCTGAAAAAAGTTGCAGAGCAAATCGCCAAAGATGTGCCGGGAATCGAAATCTTTGAAAAAGGCAATCAACTCTTCAGCGAAGAAAAATTCGAAGAAGCGATAGCGGCCTATCAGGAATTCCTGGAGCGAAACCCAGAAATCTTCCAAGTCCGTTTCAGCCTAGGGAATTGTTACAAGGAGCTGGGAAATACTGAACAAGCTTTGCAGGAGTATCAGCTCGTTCTTGAAAAAACAGACGCTGAAAAAGACCGCAAGCTGAGGGCCAAAACACTGGCTGCCATCGGAGAAAGCTATCTCAAAAAAGAAGACCTAGATTCCGCTCAAGATTATTTCAAGAAATCCCTGGCCCTGGACCCTCAGGATGAGATCTTAGCCTACAATGTGGGAGAAATATACTTTTCTCATCAAAAGCTTGACGGTGCCGTAGAATATTTCGAGCTGGCGAGCAAGATCAAACCAGACTGGCCTGACGCTTTCTACAAATTGGGTCTTGTTTATTTAAACCTGACTGACTACGAGAAGGCCAAAGAGAACCTAAAAAAATTTCTTGAGCTTGAGTCAGACACAGAAAGGTCAGCTAGCGTCCAAAACATCCTTAATTACATCGAGAACATGAACTCAATATAGACATCCTCCCCTATTCATTTCCAGAGGCTTACCTGAAATAAAAAACCCCGCACCAAAATGAATTGGTGCGGGGTTTTTTTTCTGCCTAGAGCTTCTATTTAGAAGATGAACTTGACACCGATTCTAGCGGTTATTGGAGCCTGGAAGGTCCATTCCTTCTGGTAGCGAGGATCACCTAGAACATCATGGTCTTGAATAACCTGTAGATAGTCATAGCCAGCCAGAATTTCATCATCATCGAGGTAGACGTCTTCCTGGTTGATCAAGTGGAAGCGGCGCAGAGCTATATGAGTGTTGAATACATTAAGCACATTCAAGTTGAACTGAATCGCATAGCGATCAGTGATTTTCAGGTTGTACTCTGCATAGAGATCCAATCTCCAGAGGAACGGATTTCGGCCCTCAGTACCGCGGCCGACAGGATAGTATCCCTGGATATTGTTCAACTCGAATTCAACACTTATGGGAGTACCGCTCATGCCAAAGGCGGAGGCGCCTACAGTCAATCCCCAGTCAAAAGCATAGGCACCATAGACTTTGAATTGATGAGGTCTATCGGTGGGTAACTTGCCTGTAGATTCATTTCCGTTCTGGTCATAGTGCATGAACCAGGCATCGAAGAATCTCTCCACGTTGGGAGACTTACGCCCCTGTTCATCAGAACTGGCTAGGCCAGAGAAATTGCCCCAGAGATGGCTCCAGGTATAGTGGATTCCACCCAGCCAGTTGTTCGAGAAGCGCTTGTCAAGACCGATATCTACGGAGTAGTAGTTCTTCTTTGCTTTCGGAGTCAGCCAATACCCAGGAGCCCAGAATGAATTAACCCAGTCAGAACCTGGATTGCCAGTGTAGTAGGCCTCTCCTGCAGGGGTCTGAACACCGATATCCTCGATGGCCCAGAGAATGCGGTTGTGGAGAAAACGGGCTGTAAAGGAAAAATCCTCTGCTAGTTTTCTCTGCACTCCGAAGGTGAACTCGAGTTTGCTGTAGGGTTTCAGTTTATCCGATCCAGTATCAGGTTGAGTGGTCTCGTAAGAAGGTATACGCCAGTTCAGGCTTTCAAAATAGGGTAAGAAACTTCCATCTGAGACAGGATGGTCAAAGTGTCCGAAGGTTGTCCAATCCACGGTGGTAATGTCATAATAACTGGAAATCCACTGGAAACCACCATAAGAACCTTCAGCCATCTCGAGCTTCATGACATCATAGTAGATGCCGAAACTTCCAAAAACCTTAAGAGTGGCGTCCCCGAACACATCATAGGCAAAGCCCAAACGAGGGGCGATTTTCTCGAAGAAATCGAAGGTCACCGGAGGCTCTCCGAATTCAGGAAAATCTGCTACTACGGCTTCACTGGCAAAGGAGGGAATATCCTCTTTTTCCAGACGGACACCCAAGTTCAAGGTCAGCTTATCACCGATCGTCCAGCTATCTTGCAAGAAAAGAGCCCAGCGGAAGCTTTCGATCTCAGCCAAGGTTCCGAAGGGCCAGCGAGCTTCTAGATAACCGAAAGTCGTCGGAACAGTCCCTAGATTGGGGGAATGATAATCATCACCCCAGTAGAGGCGGTAATAAGTATTCTGATAAGAATCATCAATATCCTGGTGAATGCGCTCGAACTGAACTCCAGCTTTCCATACATGCTCTCCACCTAGGTCAAGGTAAAAAGTCCCGTCCAGAGTACCCGTTAGTCTGTCCTGAATATTCTTTGTAGTCTGATAGCCGTCGTAATAACCAAAATTGTACCAGCCTCGAGCTCTCACCAAATCTGCAGGCATTCCAGGAATATCCGCATTCGTTCTCATATGGTACCAGCGAGGATCTGTTTGTCCGACCAACTGTTTCACGTTGGTCCGGAAAAATCCTCCCGTGGCACTGAAGAACACATTCTCGCTGGCAATGTAATCGGCTCGGCCAGCGAAAGTGATTCCCGGATAATCATAGCCGTAGATATCCCACTCTTTCTCTGCATTGCCTGAACCATCTAGAGGAGGTAACTCTCCTCTCCATTTGTAGGGGTCCATGGCAAAACTTCCGCTCAGACGAAGGGCAGAGATCGGTTGAGCGGTGACTTTAGCCTGCGCCCGGTACCAGTATTTTTTCTGGTTAAATGTTGCATTGGCGGAGGGATCATCGATGAACTCAGCATCTCTGTCTATGGATCGAATCGTAGGCAGAAAACTGCCAAAAAACCAGAGCCTATCCTTCACGATGTAGCCACCCAGACCAAGGCCGAATTCATAATTGTGCCAGGTATCCTCAGGGTAAGTCACGTACTCGGATACCGTATTGTCTAACGGATTGATTCGAAGAATTTCGTGGGCTCCGACTCCGCCTGCTTGACCTGGACTTCCGTTATAGGCTCCATTCGTGAGGTTTCCATTGTAATAGCCGATCAGTTCGCCATGGAACTCGTTTCCACCGCTGCGGGTGACGACATTGATGACTCCTCCCATAGAACCGCCATGCTCAGCTTCGTATCCACTAGATTTGACCTGAACTTCATCGATAAACTCAAAAACAACCTGCTGGGCAGAATCACCGGTGTATAAGCTGGTGGTGTTCACTCCGTCCACGAAAAACATGTTCTCTGAACTGCTGGCTCCATCCATCGAGATGCCGTCGAGTTCGAGCTCATCATTAACTCCTGAAGCTAAGGTCACAGCTGAAATAAAATCTCTTCCTTTGGGGAGCTTGGTGAACATTTCTTTTGAGATTTCCATAGTGGTACCGCTCTTCTTGATATCTACTACCGGAGACTCACCGATAACAGTAACTTCTTCCTCGATAGCAGCCTGAGTCATGGTAATCACTAGATCAAAGGTTCTTCCCAGAACAACGATAATTCCCTTTCTTACGAAAGTAGCAAATCCGGGAAGAGTGAACTTAACTTGGTACGTTCCGGGAGGAAGTCCCACCAAACGAAAACGACCCATTTCATCAGTGACTGAAGTCGATTTTCCCATTAAGACAGGGCTCGTTGCTTCGACTGTTACACCCGGAAGAGGAGCATTTTCTTCATCTGTCACTACCCCGGCTAAATTTCCAGTCATTTCCTGAGAGTAGGCTAGACTAGCGGTGAGGATCAGTACAGCTGCAAAAACAGTTAAAAACTTTTTCATTAATTTCCTCCTTATTGCCTCAAGAAGTTGAGGCAACATGTTTCCTAAGCCCTAGAGGTGAAATTGCTTCCACCCCCAACCCATACCATTTCATTGTTCGTATCTTTCTTCCATTTACCTCCTTCGTCATAATTTTTTTTATCATTCAAAATCAATTTTGGCTTTAAATCTTTAGATTTAATATATCCTTTATATTGTATATATAATATGTAATTTTTCATTTCCTATACATTTAGCAATATTTATGCCAAATTGGCTTTCTAACTAATTGGTTTTAAATAAGGAAGTTAGAATTAAGGAAGGAATTTATGCGGCTATTTTTATCCAAAAAATTGGATGGAATTCAATTTTATGGATTCTGGCTCATTTCTTCTATTCTAGACCAAGGAACCGTTGGCGTCCAATGCTCCCTGGCGATATTTCTTAGCTTTTTCTTGTCTTTATTTCTTAAGGCCTCTAAAATTCCTTTATGATCTTTAAATGCCTTGGCTGTAATGCCCAATTCTGAATCTTGGAATATTCGAGCCAAAGTGAGAATATATCTATTAATTTGAGTTAAGCAGTGTAATAAGATTTCACATAGAAAACCATTATTAACATTACACCATATTTTTTCATGAAGTGAGAAATTTAAATGTATATATTTTATGAGTTCTTGTTGATTTATGTACTGTTTTAATTTAATTGTCATTTTTTCAAGCCTATCCAATTCTACGGCATTGATATTGTTAAAGTCTAATTGATCCATCGCAAATCCATCCAGCATCCCTATCACTTGAGTAATCTCTTTAATCTCTTTAAGAGATATTTCTTTCACCAATACTCCTTTATGAGAATCGATTTCAAGGAATCCCTCCGCTGCCAGCTTAGCGATAGCCTCTCTCACTGGCGTTCTACTCACTTCGAAAAGATCAGCGATTTCTCTTTCGTCGATCTTCTGCCTCGCTTTGAATTTATTATTGACGATAGACTCTTTAAGATAATTATAAACTGACTCACTGAGAGTTTTGGGTATAGCCCGGCGTTGGGAAGAATTCTTTTTGTTCTTCATATTACCCCCCCAGGTAACTACATTATATATAATACATTACGTGCTAGAATTTATTAAAAAAAATTTCTTTTGTCAAGCGCTCTTGGAACTTTTTATTCCAATTCTGTCTTAAAAAGGAGGTTTTTTTAAAACTTACTCTATAATAAAAAGCCCCGCACCAAAATAAATTGGTGCGGGGCTTTACTTCTGCTTAGAGCTTCTCTCTAGAAGATGAACTTGATTCCGATTCGGGCACTAATGGGCGCTTGGTAGCTCCATTCTTTCATGAAGCGGGGATCAAGGAGAACGCCGTGTTCTTTAATGACATCTCGATAGTCATAGGTAGCCAGGATTTCTTCATCTTCAATATAGACATCTTCCTGGTTGATCAGATGCCAATGACGCAGAGGAATATGAGTGTTGAAGAGATTGATCACGTTCAGGTTGAGCTGAACTGCATAGCGCTCCGTGAGCTTAAGGTTGTACTCAGCATAGAGGTCGACTCTCCAGTAGAGAGGATTTCGCTCATTCTCCACCAGCGCGCCTGTATCTGGATCATGATATTGAAAGCGGCCCAGCGGGTAATAACCCTGAATGTTGTTCAACTCGAACTCGAGCGTCTTGGGAGTTCCGCTCATAGCAAAGGCATTGACACCCAGAGTCATCCCAAAATCAAAGGTGTAGGCCCCGTAGAGCTTGAGCTGATGAGGTCGATCCGTAGGAAGCATGCCTGTCGATTCATTCCCAAACTGGTCATAGTGCATGAACCAGGCATCGAAGAATCTCTCCACGTTGGGAGCCTTACGCCCCTGCTCATCAGAGCTGGCTAAACCAGAGAAGTTACCCCACAGATAGCTCCAGGTGTAGTGGAATCCACCCATCCAATTATTCGAGAAGCGCTTGTCAATGCCGATATCCACAGAGTAGTAGTTCTTCTGTGCTTTTGGAGTCAGCCAATATCCCTCAGCCCAGAATGAATTGACCCAATCTGAGCCAGGATTGGCGGTGAAATACTGCTCTCCTTCAGGGGTTTGGACGCCAATATCCTCGATGGCCCACAGGATACGATTGTGGAGAAAACGGGCTGTCAGGGAAACATCTTCCATCAACTTGTACTGAGCTCCCAGGGTGTACTCCACTTTGCTGTAGGGTAGCATCTTATCGGCTCCAGTATCAGACTGAGTTGTTTCGTAAGAAGGAATACGCCAGTTCAGGGATTCAAAATAGGGCAGGAAGCTTCCATCAGTTATTGGATGGTCAAAATGGCCGAAGGTCGTCCAATCCCAGGTGGTTATATCATAGTAGCTGGAAATCCACTGGAAGCCTCCGTAAGAGCCTAAAGCCATGTCGAGCTTCATCACGTCAAAGTAAATACCAAAGCTTCCAAAGACTTTCAGAGTAGCATCACCGAATACATCATAGGCAAAACCAACCCGAGGAGCGACTTTCTCAAAGAAATCAAAGGTCACCGGCGGCTGGGATATATCAACATACTCCACGCCTTCTCTTTCCGCCTCTTCTTTGGCAGCTTGTATGGCTTCCTCGCTGGCAAAAGAAGGGATATCCTCTTTTTCCAGACGGACACCTAAATTCAAGGTCAGTTTTGTGCCGATCGTCCAGCTATCCTGCAAGAAAAGAGCCCAGCGGTAGCTTTCGACTTTAGCCAGTGTTCCGAAAGGCCATCGCGCTTCAAGATAGCCATAGGTCGTCGGGACAGTCCCTAAATTGGGAGAATGATAATCATCGCCCCAGTAGAGTCGATAATAAGTATAAGGATAAGCACTATCAATATCCTGGTGAATGCGCTCGAACTGCACTCCAGCTTTCCACACATGCTCACCGGCAAGATCAAGGTAAAATGTCCCATCCAGAGTGCCGGTAATCCTATCCTGAATATCTTTTCGGGTTTGATAACCGTCGGTATAGCTGTAATTGAACCAGCCATCAGCTCTTACCAGGTGTTCTGGGATCCCTGGAACTAAGGCATTGGTATGCATATGGAACCAACGGGGATCAGGGGGCCCTACCAATTGCTCCACGTTTGTCCGGAAATATCCGCCAGTAGCACTGAAGAAGAGGCTCTCACTGGCAATGTAATCTGCTCGACCAGCAAAAGTAATGCCTGGATAATCATAACCATAGGCAGCCCAATCCTTTTCCGGATTGCTGGAACCATCAAGGTCAGGCAAGTCGCCTCGCCATTTGTAAGGGTCCATGGCAAAACTGGCGCTCAGACGAAGGGAAGGAAGAGGCTGAGCAGTAAGCTTAGCTTGAGCTCGGTACCAATATTTTTTCTGAGTAAAAGCCGCATTCGCAGACGGATCAGACAGGAATTCGGCATCTCTCTCTATGGTTCTAAGGGTGGGGAGAAAACTGCCGAAAAACCAGAGCCTATCTTTCAAGAGATAGCCACCCAATCCAAAACCAAACTCATAATTGTGCCAGTTGTCTTCAGGATAAGTCACATATTCTGCTTTTGTATGGTCTAGGGGATTGAGCCGAAGAACCTTGTAGGCTCCACTGCCGCCCCTTTGATTGGGGCTTCCGTTGTATTTGCCATCAGTGAGGTTTCCGTTGTAATAGCCGATAAGCTCACCGTGGAACTCGTTTCCACCGCTTCGGGTCACGACGCTGATAACGCCTCCCATAGAGCCACCATGCTCGGCTTCATAACCACTGGACTTGACCTGGACTTCATCGATGAATTCGAACACAACTTGCTGACCAAAATCACCACCATACATCTGAGTGGTGTTCACTCCATCCACGAAGAACATATTCTCAGAACTGCTGGCGCCATCCATCGATATCCCTTCCATAGACCCTTCATCGGAAATGCCCTGGAGTTCAATCTCTTCATTCACGCCTGAAGCTAGGGTGACCGCGGAGATAAAATTCCTACCTTTAGGCAGTTTGTTAAACATTTCCTTGGAAATCTCTATAGTGGTGCCGCTCTTCTTGATGTCCACTACAGGCGATTCTCCGATAACAGTGACCTCTTCTTCGATAACAGCCTGAGTCAAGGTGACGGCCAGGTCAAAGGTTCGTCCCAGCTGAACAATAATTTCTTTGCGCACGAAAGTGGCAAAGCCGGGAAGGGTGAACTTGACTTCATATGCTCCTGGAGGCAAGTTTATCAGGCGAAAACGACCCAATTCATTGGTGACGGCTGTTGCTTTTCCCATTAAATTAGGGCTTGTGGCTTCAACAGTCACACCAGGGAGTGGTGAGTTTTCTTCGTCAGTCACAACACCAGCTAAATTGCCTGTTTGCTCTTGAGCATAAGACAGGCCAACAGTGAGAATTAGAAGAGCTGCCAAAGTCGTTAAAAACTTTTTCATTAATTTCCTCCGATCATAAAACTTATTCTTTACATTCCCTTAACCCTAGGAGTAAATTTTTTTGCTCCTAACCATTGCCTAATCTTAATGATCTTATCTCCTTTTTCACCTCCTTTTTCCAGAATTCAAATCAAAAAAAAAGAGGCTGCCCGAGGCCTGCTAGAGCCTCAAGCAGCCTCCTTTATTTCGGTCAGCTGCAGGTTATTTTTTAAATTTTGTTCAGGTCATTTCGACCTTAGATTCTATTATTAGCAAAAATCATGCCATTAACGTAACTAATTTATTATGAATGATTTAAATCTTATATAAAGACGGAATTATCCATCATTTTGAATTTTGATTCAAAAAAATGAATCAGGAGTTGTCTTTGCCCAGGGCTTTGAGAACTGCTTTTTTGAAGGCTGGATTGACTTCGACTCCGCTGGCTTCTGCCCTATTCAGGCATTCCAAGGCTTTCTGATACTGTTTGGACATGTAATAGAGGTTGGCCAGATTGTTGTAGGCATCCCCGAATTTGGGATTTATCCTGATCGCTTCTTGGTATTGACCATAAGCTTCTTCAAATTTTCTAAGCTTAAAGAAAATGTTTCCGTGCAAGTAAAAATAATCGGCTGGCATTTCTTCTTCAGTCGGAATAGGCTTGGTCAATCGGGAGTTAATAGTTGCAATCTCCCCCTCAATAGCCCCGATGGCAGACTCGACCTTCGATCTATCCTGAGGTGCAACACTTGACAATCCTTGTTGCAATTCTCTCAACCTTTCTTCTTTCTGGCTTTTCTGCTCCTGTAGCTCAAAAATGTATAGCTGTTCAATGTTTGTTTTTATCATAGCCATTTTGGCGAAATTTTCTTTGGCTCTTTCGATCTGCTCTAAGGCTTGGTCAAGGTTTCCTTTTTTATCAGAGATCTGGGACATGAAGAAGCAAGCACCCGAATGTTCTGGCATTTTCTCTATGCATTTCTTCAATTCTTTTTCTGCTTTCTTATATTCCTCCTTGAGGAAATACCTTTTCCCATCTTCAAAATATTTATTGGCTATCTTGAATCTTTGAAACAGCAGTTTTTCTTCCCGCGTGAAGTCTTTCTGCCCAAAACAGAAGAAGACTCCTAGCATAAAAATAAAAACGCACAACACAATCAAGGTTCCTAGATTTTTGCTTCTCAATTTGTCCTCCTCAAATTAAAAGTGCATTCATTTATGAATTCAAGTTATATTCATTTTATTTCATCTGGTTTAAATAATCAATCGGAATGGTCGCCCCTTACTCCCCTGTCTTTTATAGAATCAGAATTGTTTCTCCAAGATTCTCCATTTGACATTTCCTTGATCTCAATATAAATTCTAAATAAAAAGGAGGAGGGAAATGGGCAGACTATTTTCTAAACCTTTTAAATTTCTCATGCTTTTCTTACTTCTCGCCAGCCCCACGATTTATGGACAGCAAGAGGAAGTCGCTGAGGCCCTTGAAGGATTAAATCAGTCCGTGGTTTCCGTTATCGTCTATGATTCCAATAAAAACCAAATCGCCGAAGGGAAGGGAGTTATTGTCTCCCCAGATGGGCTCATTCTCACCAATTATCACCTCATCTGCCAGGGATATTCAGCCAAAGTCCGCCTTCCCGGGAAGGAAAAGATACGAAAAAAAATTGACTGGGAAAATGTCTTTTATCCCAGCGTGGACCTGAAAGGCGTGAGCAGGAAAGAGGCGAAGACGAAAAAACCGAAAGGAAAGATGGTGAACGTGGAAGGAGTCGTAAACCTGGATAGAAGCCTGGATTTAGCTCTGCTGCAAATCAAAGGAAGGGGGCTCTCGGTTCCCCAGCTAGCCAGTTCTGACCAGTTTGAAATCGGGAATAAGACCTTGATCGTGGTCGAGTATGAGGCCATATCTGAAGGTGCGGTGACTAATTTTAGAAATTTGACTGAAACCAAGAAAATTGCCCAAATCAGTCTTAAACTGACGGCCGAAATGAGCGGCTCTCCTGTTTTTAGCCCAGAAGCTCAAGTCATAGGAATTGCCTTTTACCTGGGTGAAAATTCAAATTTTGTGCTTCCTGTCTCCTATGCTCTTCCTCTCATTAAAAAGGAAAAAGTCACGCCTTTATCCAAGCAACCCGAAGAAAATTTCTTCGTCACCAGCGAAGGCCATTATTTGAAGGGCATGACTTTTGCTATCCTGGATGATTTTCAGAAGGCGCTTTTTCATCTTGAACAATCGATCCAACTTGATCCCACCAAAAGCCACGCTTTTTCTCAACTAGGAGTTCTGTACGGCAAACTCAACCAGTACCAAAAAGCAGTTGATGCCTACAGCACAGCCGTTCAAATGAATCCCAATGACTTCCAATCCTACTATGGATTGGGAATAGCCTATATCAGGCTTAACCAGACCCAAGAAGCTATTTCTCCCTTAGTGCAATGCACCAAGATTAACCCAAAATTTCCCGATGCTCACTACAACCTCGGACTTGTCTACCAATCTCTTGGCCAACTGGAAAAAGCCGCTGAAGCCTACCAGCAGTTCATCGCGGTCAATCCCGGACCAGCTTGGACAGGCTACAATCAACTGGGCTCTGTTTATATCAAGATGAATCAGTATGACAAGGCCATCGCTGCTTTCCAAGAAGTGATAAAAGTCAATCCTTCAGACCTTAAGGGCAACTATAACCTAGCCTATGCTTACGATATGGCTGGAAGGCATGAGCAGGCTGCTCCCATCTACAGAAAGCTCATCAGCCTAAACCCTAAGGATGCCAAGGCATATTATAACCTTCTCTTTCGCCTTTATCATAAAGCAGCTCAATACGATAAAGCCATAGAGGTTTGTCAAGAAATTCTCGCTCAATTTCCAGACAACGCTAATGACCGCTACAACCTCGGGATATCTTACTTTAGACTCGAAAACTTCGCCCAGGCCCTGGAGGCTTTCCGTCAGGCCCTGAGCCTCAATCCGAATTTTGACCCGGCCCATTATAACATCGGTCTGGTCCATTTCCGACAAGAAAATTATGCCGAGGCCATCCAGGCCTTCAAGAGCTTTACTGCGCTCAAGCCTGACAGCCCTGATGCTCACTATAACATCGGAGCCGCCTATCTTCAGCTTAAAAAATACGAAGAAGCCCTAGAGCCTCTGCAACGAGCCATAGAACTCAAGCCGGATTATGACATCGCTCACTACAATCTCGCTATCGCCTACTACGTCCTGAAAGACCAATTCAGTGCTAACGAAGAGTACAAAAAGTTAAGAAGTTTGAATCCCGAGCTCGCCGAGAGACTCCGGAAAATCATCCATAAATAATATTCGGGGTCAAGTCTTGACTTTCAAAATTTTCTATCTAGATCATATATTTATTAAAATGTCGCAAGTCAAGACCTGACCCTTTTTACAGACTCTAAACTGAACAGCATTTCTTGGCTGATGGATATTTTTCTTCCCAAAATATGATTTTCCTTGAAAAGTCATTTTATATCTCTTATGATAATTCCGAGCTTTTCCTAACCATCATGAAATTTGTTGCTGACCTCCATATCCATTCCAAATTTTCCCGAGCGACTTCTCGAGAGATGGTCCTGGACACTTTGGCCTGCTGGGCCAAAATCAAGGGAATCTCGCTGATGGCCACAGGCGATTTCACCCATCCGGAATGGCTTTTTTTACTCAAGGAAAAACTTGATCCTACAGGGAACGGATTTTTTCGCCTTAAAAAACTGCTGCCTCAAGATAATGAATACTTAAGGAATTTCTCTTTCTCGCCGGAGGATGTCTCCTTTATCCTTTCCACTGAGATCAGCTTTATTTATTCCAAAAAAGACAGAGTGAGAAAGATCCACCTCCTTCTGCTGGCGCCTGATTTTGAATCTGTAGATAAAATAAACAACAAGCTTTCTGGCTTGGGGAATCTACGCTCCGATGGCCGACCCATCTTGGGGATGGATGCTAAGAACTTTGTTAAAATTGTGGCCGACCTTTGCCCGAATTGTGTCGTCATCCCTTCCCATATTTGGACTCCCTGGTTTTCCCTGTTTGGTGCCAACTCTGGCTTCGATTCTATCGAGGAATGCTTCGAAGAGATGACTCCTTTTATTTTCGCTCTGGAAACAGGACTCTCTTCAGACCCAGCTATGAACTGGCGTCTTTCCCCCCTGGATAAATATGTTTTGGTCTCTAACTCCGACGCTCATTCACCCTCGAAAGTCGGGAGAGAATCCAATGTCTTCAACACCGAGTTTAGCTACCAAGGCCTGGTGGAAGCTCTGAAGAGCAAAGACTCCGAGAAATTCCTTTACACGATAGAATTTTATCCAGAAGAGGGGAAATACCACTACGACGGCCACCGTAAATGCGGGGTCATTTTCTCTCCCGAGGAAACCATCCAGCACAAATATGTCTGTCCCGAATGCGGAAAAAGGCTTACCGTAGGAGTCATGCATAGAGTCATAGAGCTTGCTGACCGTGAAGCGGGAAGCAGCTCGCCAGCTAAGATTCCATTTAAGAATCTTATTCCCTTGAATGAAATCATCGCCGAAGCAGTCCAGAAATCGGCTGATTGCAAGAGTGTTTGGGACATTTATTTTAATCTTATCCGTGAGTTCCATGATGAGCACCGAATATTAACCGAGGTGCCTGTTTCAGAATTGAATCGCTTTAATCCCGAAAGACTGGGTCTTGGCGTCGAAAGGATGAGGAAAGGAGAGCTCAAAATCGTGCCCGGTCACGATGGCTGCTTCGGAAAAATTAGCCTTTTCGAGAAAGAAGCAGAAGCAGCGGAGGAAGAAGGTCAACTTAAACTCTTTTAATAGGGATCAGGTCTCCGGATTCAACACTTCGTTCATTAAAATATCATAATAGAACGGTTTCGATTAAAAAGTACAAACATGGAATCAAAGGAATTCATCAACCTTGGTGAATGTCGGATGTTGAGACCTAGCCACAATGATTAAATTTAGAAAAAGCGAATTCACCGAACACATCCGCCTTACTCTACTGGCCGTACTGATTGGGCTTTTAGCAGGTCTGGCCTCGGTCCTTTTCAAACTCATGATTCAATTCTTCCAGACTCTATTCTGGAGGGCCCCGAGCATCCTCGAGGCCGTCTCTTCTCAACCCTGGTACTGGACGATCCTCATCCCTGCTATCGGAGGATTGATCATTGGCCCCATTATCTACTACGGAGCAAGAGAAGCCAAGGGGCACGGGGTGCCAGAAATAATGGAAGCTCTCATCTTCCGCGGGGGTCGGATTCGGAATCAAGTGGTGGCTGTGAAAGCTCTGGCTTCCTCTATCTGTATTGGCTCTGGAGGTTCAGTGGGACGGGAAGGACCGATCGTCCAGATTAGCTCCAGCTTGGCCTCTACAGTAGGTCAATTGTTCCGAATCAAAGAAAGAGGGATGCGAACCCTAGTGGCAGCAGGAGCGGCGGCAGGGATTGGAGGGACATTTAATGCGCCGATTGCCGGCGCTCTTTTTGCCGTGGAGATCCTGCTAGGAGAATTCGGTGTCTTCTCTTTCAGTCCCATCATAATTGCCTCTGTCATCTCAACTTTGACTTCAAGGCTCATCATCGGGGATTTTTCGGCTTTTACAGTGCCCAAATACACTCTCGTTTCTGTCTGGGAGATCGGCCCTTATATATTGCTCGGAATCATCAGTGGATTGATCGCCATAATTTTTATAAAAACTCTTTATTTTTTCGAAGACAAGTTTGATAGCCTCCGAATTCATTCCCTGGTGAAACCCGTGCTCGGCGGCCTTCTCATTGGTGCTATCGGTTTGGGCTTGCCTCATATCTTCGGAGTGGGCTATGATTCGATCGATGCGACTCTGCAGAATCAGTTGGGCTTATGGCTTGCTTTACTCCTTATATTCACCAAGATCATCAGTACTTCCTTAACTCTGAGTTCGGGAGGTTCAGGGGGTGTCTTTGCTCCTTCTCTTTTCATGGGAGCCATGACCGGAAATTTCATCGGCTTTATCTTTCATCATTACTTTCCTTCCTCGGTCTCATCACCTGGAGCTTTCTCCCTGGTCGGGATGGGAGCCGTGGTGGCGGCCGCCACCCATGCACCAATCACCGCCATTGTCATCATCTTTGAATTGACCGGAGATTATAAAATCATCCTTCCGCTCATGCTCTCCTCAATCATCGCCTCCTTCATGACTGTCGGCCTCCACAAGGAGTCCATATACAGCATGAAGCTGAAGCGGAGAGGCATCCTTCTCAAGGAAGGCAGAGAAATCAACATCCTGAGGTCTTTGAAGGCCAAGGACTTCATCAGTCATGACTACGTGAAGTTTTTAAACACCGAGCATGTTGGAAATATCATCGACCAAGCCCTGGGGAGCGCGCACCATGCCTTCCAAATCGTTGACCCAGAAAACAATTATGTGGGCTGTTTCTCCTTAAACCAGCTAAAGAAAGTTGTTCTACAGAAAGAACTCCTCGACTCCTTGATCATTGCCGAAGACCTGGCTGTACCAGGAATCCACATTCATTACGAAGATAATCTTGAGCAGGCCATGGAAATTTTTGGCCGCGAAGATGTGGCAGAAATCCCCTTGCTTAGAGATAAAAAATTCATCGGGGTTGTTAAACGTAAGGATGTCATCGAAGCTTACAATAATGAGATCACCAAAAAGGAAGCTGCTTCTGGCCTGGTTCAGAAGGTAAAGTTCACTCATCTGACGAAAATAGTCGACATCGGAAAAGGTTATCGTATAATGGAAATGGATGCTCCTCGCAGCTTCTGGGATAAGAGCCTCAAAGAACTGAATCTAAAGGCTCTTTACCGAGTAGACATCCTCTTGATCAAAAGAACCTATCCTCCTCAGACGATCACTCTTCCCTCTGCAGAGGAGGTCATCAAAAAGGGTGATCTTCTGGTTATAGCGGGTCATTCAGAGAATATAGACGCGCTCATCAAGCAAAGTAAGAAGGAGGGCTTTTCTTGACAACCTCTCTAGGAGAGCTTATATTATATTAAACGAGAAGGAGAAGAGAGAGTAATGGAAATTGAAATGAAAGTTAAGGGTTTGGTGGTAGATCCCATATCTAAAATGCCCATTGTCGTCCTCCACGATCCCACCAGCGAAAGAATGCTGCCGATTTGGATTGGGGTTTTCGAAGCCAACGCCATTGCTCTAAAAATTGAAAACATCTCTACTCCTCGCCCTATGACTCATGACCTTTTGAAGACTTTTTTTGATAAGCTTAGCCTTTCCATCGACAAAATCGTTGTCAACGATGTCAAGAATAACACTTTCTATGCAGTGATACACTGCCAGTATCAAAACAAAAAAATCGAGATCGATTCCCGCCCTTCAGATGCCATTGCCCTGGCTCTTCGGATGGATTCTCCCATTTTCGTAGAGGATGAAGTGGTCAAAAAAGCTCACAGCCTAAAATTCGATGAAAACCTGGAAAGCTCTGAAAGGCTCAAAAAATGGCTGGAGAGCTTGAGTCCCGAAGACTTCGGCAAGTACAAAATGTAACTTTTTTAGTTTATCTCGATTGTCTATTTTATCTCGATTGTCCAGTTCTTCTTGCTTCTTTGGTATAAACAATCTTATTAAAATTAATTGTAAATTTTATTTATTCTTTCCATAAATAAACAAAGCGGACTAAACAAAAATATTATCTAAATAAACAAGATGAACTAAATTGACCAGATGAACTAAATTGACCAGATGAACTATTTAGGTTTTTAAGGTAAAAACGAGGTAGAGCCCCACCAAGCCAAAAACAAGGTTCGGTCCCCAAGCTGATAGGAAGGGAGGCAGAAAATTTATCATGCCCAGCTCTCTAAAAACTCCGATAGCTCCCCAAAAGATCATGGCGATCACTATGCTCAAGCCAATACCCACTAGAGTTCCTCTTCTCCCCATGGAAAAAGCAAAAGGAAGGCCAATAATGGTCATGACAAGGGCAGCCAAAGGAAAAGAAATCTTGTATTGCAAATCAACCTTAAATTTGACCGTGTCAAAGCCGCTCTCTTCAATTTCTTTTATATACTTCCTGAGCTCACTAAAATTCATCTGATCAGGCTCTTTCCACTCTTTCAAGAAATAGCCCATCTCTTCAACTTGTGATAAATTCATTTGCGGCCTTCTCTCGAATCTTTCTGTTTTTTCCTCCAGAAAATCTCTAATCCAGCAATTCTCCAGAGAAAGGCTTCCTTCTCCCAAATGACCCTTTTCGGAATATATCCTCTTCTCAAAAGACCATGAGGAGAGATTCACGTCAAAAACAGAAAGATGATTGAAAACACCTGTCTGAGGATCAAAATAATTGTAATGGTAGATTCTATCTTTTGTTCTGCTCAGGACCCAGCGACGGTCCAGATAAGTATAGCTGCGGGGAGGGACATCATTGATTTTATTCCAGGTGGCCTCTCTTTTCTTGTTGGAATAAGGAAGTATCCTCTCCTGAACAAAGAAAGAAAAAAGACTGACCAGAACAGCCATGAGAATAATAGGGAGGATAATACGATAAAGGCTGATACCACAGGCCTTCATGGCTGTGATTTCGTTGAATTTTGTTAAAAGACCCAAAGTCAAAAGGGTAGCGGTCAAGGCTGCCACAGGAAGGAGATAATGAATAAATTCAGGAAGGTTGTACCAAATATATTCCAAGAGAAAAGAAATAGGTTTATTATGCTCATAAATATTGTCTATGCGCTCGAAGAAAGTGACGATGATAGAAAAGAGAACAAGAGCCATGAAAACGAGCAAAAATATAGCAACATATTTTCTGATAAGGTAGCGGTCCAAGATATTAGGAAAGCGGGGAGAAAGACGAGGCCGACTCAAGGAAAGGATTTTCTCCTTCGCCGGGAGTGTGCTTTTTGGCCTCTTTTTAAAAAAACCAAGAAATCGGGTCAACAGAGGAGACTCTTTAAGAGATTTATAAAAAAGATAGCAAGCAACCAGCAGCAAGATAATATTGCTTCCCCATATCCCTAGAAAAGGAGAGATATAGCCATCCATAGCCATTTGTTCTCCCGCAGTGATAAGAACATAATAAACAAGAATGATTCCCAAACTGATAGTGAAGCCGCCCGTCCTTCCCCCCTTCCTGGTTGAAGCGCCCAACGGAAGTCCTAAAAAGCCAAAAATCAGACAGACAAAGGGAAAAGCAAACTTTTTATGAATCTCTACCCAATGGGAAACTTGATCCTTATTCTTACGACTCAGCGCATGGGACACTTCCCTTGCTTTGGGATCATCTTCATCAACACCAAGCAGCCGGGCTTGTTTTTCTTTAAGCTTAGCCAAATCATGGGATATGGCTTTGACCCCTTTGAATAGCTCCTTGATATCTTTTTCCCTCACTCGTTTCTTCTTGGAAAAAGAATAAAATAGAGTTTCTACATCGATCTCTTCCTCAAGCTCCTTGAAAGAGGTTACACTGTATTTCTCTGGATTGAGCAAAGGATATGAATGAAGAGTCCCTTCATAGAGTTCGATGGTGGCTCTTTTGAGTTCAGGATAGAAATTCAATTTCCCACCTTTAGCCATGACTATTCTCGGTTCCTCTGGAGGATTGGAAAAATGAATGAAAATATTACTCCATTCTTTCTCATGGGTTATGTCCTGGATAAAGATGACAGTTTTGGGTATGGATTCATTGAATTCCCGAGGATTGATCTTGAATTGAACCTTGGTCAGCACTGATTCAGCTATGGTCTGAACCCATCTGTAGTTTGAGTGAGGAGCAAGATAAAGAGTCAAAAAAGAAGTTAAGAGCCATCCTCCGATCGAAAACAGGAAAACCGGGGCGAGAATTCTTTTATAGTTGATCCCCAGCGTTTTGAAGGCCACGATTTCTGAGTCAGAGGACAAGCGGCTTAATCCAGCCAGGATGCCCATCAATACTGCCATGGGTACTGTGAAAGCCAGAATAGCCGGAATAATATAGAAAAAGATTTCCACCGCCGCTCCGAAAGCCACACCTTTGGTAATAAAAAGCTCAGCCAGGATGAGAATTTGGTTCATCAAGAGGACAAAGGTGGCGATGAGGAGACCGATGAAAAAGGGAGGGATGATTTCTTTGATTATGTAGCGGTCAAAAAACTTGAGCACTCTGGTAAATATAGCACAGGTGCCCGAATAAAAGAAAGCCCTTGAGCCTCTTGAAGAGGCCCAAGGGCCTATCCAATTCCTGCTTGAGGATTTAGTACATATCGCCGCCTGGAGGTCCAGGAGGGTATTTGGGTCCTCTTTCTTCTTCAGGTATTTCCGAAACTAAGCCTTCTGTTGTCAGCAGCAGGCCAGCGATACTGGACGCATTCTGGAGAGCGATACGCACAACCTTGGTGGGATCAAGAACACCAGATTTAATTAAATTCTCGTATTTTTCAGTGAGAGCATTGAATCCCATATCCTGTTCCATCTCCTTGATTTTCTCGACAACAATAGAACCTTCATGTCCTGCATTATCAGCAATCTGACGAAGAGGCTCTTCTAGAGCTCTTCGGATAATGTTGACTCCGATCTGTTCGTCGGCTCCTAACTTCAATTCATCAAGAGTTTTGAGGGCTCTTATCAAAGCCACTCCTCCGCCAGGGACAATTCCCTCTTCTACTGCAGCCTTGGTGGCATGCATGGCATCCTCAACTCTTGCTTTCTTCTCTTTAAGCTCAGTTTCCGTGGCAGCTCCGACTTTGATCAAAGCCACTCCTCCGACCATCTTGGCCAGTCTTTCCTGGAGTTTTTCCCTATCATAATCAGAAGTGGTCTCGTCTATTTGAGTCCTGATCTGTTTGATTCTGGCCTGGACATCCTCTGATTTGCCTTTTCCTTCCACAATAGTTGTGTTGTCCTTGTCGACCACAATTTTCACAGCATCACCAAGCCATTCGACGGTCACGTTCTCCAGTTTGACACCGATATCTTCGGTGATGACTTTTCCTCCAGTCAGAGTCGCAATGTCCTCGAGCATGGCCTTTCTTCTATCGCCGAACCCGGGGGCCTTGACAGCACAGCACATGAAAGTCCCTTTCAACTTATTGACGACTAAGGTCGCTAGGGCTTCCCCTTCGACTTCTTCAGCAATAACGACCAAGGGTTTTCCCATCTTGGCCACGTTTTCTAGTAGAGGAAGAAGCTCGCGAAGGTTGCTGATCTTCTTCTCATGAAGAAGGATCACTGGATTCTCCAGAACACATTCCATCCGGTCAGGGTCAGTGATGAAATAGGGAGAAAGATATCCCCGGTCAAACTGCATTCCTTCGACAATCTCCATGGTCGTTTCCAGTCCTTTGGCTTCCTCGACAGTAATGACTCCATCTTTTCCAACTTTGTCCATGGCTTCGGCTATGATTTTGCCGATGGACTCATCGTTGTTAGCAGAGATGGCTCCGACCTGAGCAATCATTTCTCCGCTTACGTCTCGACTTAATTTCTGGAGCTCCTTTACAACCATCTCCACGGCTTTTTCGATTCCCTTCTTGATCAAATTGGGATTGGCACCTGCAGTCACATACTTCAGCCCTTCTGAATAGATGATTTGAGCCAAAACCGTGGCCGTTGTTGTTCCATCCCCAGCAACATCAGAAGTCTTGGAAGCGACTTCTTTAACCAACTGAGCTCCCATGTTCTCCAAGGGCTCCTTGAGCTCAACTTCCTTAGCCACGGTCACGCCATCCTTAGTGCTGGTCGGAGATCCAAACTTTTTCTCTAGAACAACATTCTTTCCCCTGGGACCTAGAGTCTCTTTGACTAAATTGCTTAAGGCGTTGACTCCCTTTAACAGGGATTGCCTGGCTTCTTCGCCAAGAGTTATTTGTTTTGCCATTTTTCCTCCTTTTTTTCTTACGACATTTTCGCTAGGATTTCCTCTTCTCGGACGATAATATGCTCTACATCGTCAATGGTGACCTCGGTTCCGGAAAATTTTCCGATGAGAACTCGATCACCCTTCTTAACCTCGAGAGGAACTACCTTGCCATCCTCAGTTACGCGACCTTTTCCAACTGCTATGACTTCTGCTTCCTGAGGTTTCTCTTTGGCTGTGTCAGGGATGATTATCCCTCCTTTCTTGACTTCCTGTTCTTCTAGTCTTTTAAGAAGAACTCTGTCGTACAAAGGCGTCACTTTCATCTAAACCTCCTTAATGAGAATTGAAAACTGGATTTTTTAGCACTCTCGATAAGAGAGTGCTAAATTTTAATATGAAATCATCCGCATGTCAAGAAAAAACGTAAGAATGTCAAAAAAATGCGGTCAGACATTCAATTAATTGAATTCATTACAAGAAAATTGAGAAAATTGGTGAGGAAAAAATTGGGGACTGTTCTCTTTTTTTTATTTGATTTTTAAGGTTTTAATACGATTGTGAAGGGTGTTACGATGAATCCCCAGGGCTTTGGCCATCCTGGTGATATTGGCTTGATATTTTTTCGAAGTCATTTCTATGTAAATTTTTTCGAATTCTTTCAAGGCATCCTTAAGATCCAGGTCTTTCTCTACCATTTCCTGGATCAAAACCTCCATTTTTTGGTGGAGGTTCCGGGCCTCAGACTTCTTTTTCATCCTGCTCTTCCTTTCCCAAGATTTCTCGATATTTTATCCTGAATTTTTCCTTAAGCCCCTCGGGAAAGAGATAGACAAATGTCTGGGAGATCTTGAGACAAGTAGGAGCTATCTGACTCTCATTCAGCCAATTTTTATTGATAGGAAAAATCAAGAGAGCCAAGACGACGACCACACAGATCAAAATGCCCTTCAGCAGGCCCAATCCTCCCCCCAGAACGCGATCAAACAATTTTATGGTACCCTTGATCACCTTGGATACCGAAAGGCCGATAAGCCATCCTAATGTCAGTACCAGTACAAATATGAGTAAAAATCCCAAAAAATTTGACGCTATTTGATGCGGTATGATTTGAAAAATAACATCGGCAACATTGTGGTAGTATTCAACCGCCAAATAAAGACCAGCAATGACGGCCAAAATTCCGATGATCTGCCTCATGAAGCCTTTTATCAAACCCATGATTACGGTGATTAAGATAATGATGATAAAGAATATATCTAGCCAGTAATACATCATCTCCTCCTTCTTCTCAGAGATTCTACCATGCTATAATCTCCTTTGTCTAGAGAACCAAATCGAATATGTGGTTTAATTCTTCCATGAAAATCAGAACCCGCGGTGGCCACAAGGTCAAGTTCTTCAGCCGTCTCCTGGTAGAACCTGGTTTGCTCTGAGTCATGATAGGATGTATAAACCTCCAGGCCTTCCAGCCCATGTTCTTTGAGCTGGACCAGGTCTTCCCTCCTGACCTGTTGAAAGTAGGCTCCTGGATGGGCCAGGACAGGAACTCCCTCTGTTTTCGGAACGAGTTTTAGAATTTCCAGCAGACTGACATTTCTCCTGGGAACAGAGGCAGGTTTTCCCTCCATGAAATAATCTCGGTAAAAAAGATACGGGGCAAAAAGCCGGTTTGTGCCTTCGAAATATTTCTCAAAGGCAGTGTCTTTCCTTTTCTCCCCTTTTTCCAGCAATATTTGAGCAATAACAACTCCCAAAGGAGGCTTTGATTTCGTTCTCTTGGTGACTTCCTTCCAACTGATATCAAACCCGATCTCCCTAAGTTTGTGCACTCTATCTTTGGCTTCTTCGACTCTTTTTCTCGCGATTCGAGCGATGATTTCAGAAACAATCTTCTTTTTCCAGTTCACAAAGGGAAGGAGGAGGTGAAATTCACGATCATCGAAGAGGGTGGTCAACTCCATGCTGGGAATGACTTCGATACCTTCCTCTTCCCCGAGTTCTATGGCTTCAGGATAAGCAGCAACCGTATCATGGTCAGCGATGGAGATGGCTCTCAACTTTGTCTCTTTTGTTAATCGGATGATATGGAAAGGTGTGAAATCTCCGTCGCTGCTTCGACTGGAATGAATGTGTAAATCGACCTCACCCGACATTACAGCTCATTCTTCTCCGTTAAGAGAGAATAGATCTCGAAATATCTCTTTCTTGTCTGGTTGGTGATCGACTTCGGTAGAGGCGGCGGAGGAGATTGTTTATCCCAGTTTGTGCTCTCCAGATAATCACGGACAAACTGCTTGTCCAGGCTTGGCGGAGATTTTCCAGGGGAATAGCTGGACATAGGCCAGAAACGAGAAGAATCAGGGGTAAAGACTTCGTCAACCAGGATGAGACCATCTTCAGAGAGGCCAAATTCGAACTTGGTATCGGCGATGATGATTCCCTTAGAAAGAGCATGAAAGAGAGCTTTTTGATAGAGCTCTAGACTGACCTTCTTAATCTTCTGGGCAAGGTCAGCTTCGACTATCTTCTTCATCTCTTTGAAGGAAATATTCTGATCATGTCCTTCTTCAGCCTTGGTGGAGGGTGTAAAAATGATCTCATCGAGCTTATCAGCCTCTTTTAATCCAGGAGGAAGTTTGACTCCGCAGACCCTACCTGTGGCCTGGTATTCTTTCCATCCAGAGCCGGCAAGGTATCCTCGGACAACACATTCGACAGGAACGATTTCTGTCTTCTTGACCAGCATCGACCTCTTTTCCAGCTCTTTTCTGTGTTTATGAAGAAAGGAAGGGAACTCATCGACCTCAGTGGAAATGACATGATTGGGGCATATCAAAGAAGTAAAATCGAACCAAAATTTGGAAAGTTGGGTTAAAATCTTTCCTTTGTCAGGAATAAGCGAGGGCAAGACATAATCAAAGGCGGAAATTCGGTCAGTGGCTATGATGAGCAGCTTGTCTTCCAGATCATAGACATCGCGGACTTTCCCCCTTTTATAGAGGGTAAGCCTAGGAATATTAATCTCTGATATGGCCATAGTAGACAAAGGATAAAAAAAATATATTTAAAAAGCAACTGTTATGAATCTGCATCTATTTCCATGATTTTCGAAAATTCATGAAAGATACCTTGAGAATGGCTTCGCTCCCATTCAGATTTTTAAAGATAGGGGACGGTTCTATTTTTTTTACTCTTACCTATATCTCATGGCGCTTGGCTTTCTGTTTTAAAAAATAGAACCGTCCCCATTTTCTTTAGGTCGACTCTATCGACTCCCCTCCAAGACCAAAACCCGAAGGCTAATCCTGAAATGGTCGCTCCTTCCATTCCCAAAAAATCTTCATTCTACAAAGGATTTAGAGAAGACCCCCTAATATGACATTCCTATGAAGCTCAGCATTCGCCCAGCTTCCTTTCCATCTCGGCGGAATGAGGGAAGGAAGTCTGAGCAGTGAGTGCAGGAATCCACGGTGAAGATATTCTCTCTTTTCACTCCTTGGCTGAGGAGTTGAAGAAGGTTAGCCTCTCTCAAATCAAGATAATACTTACCTTCTTTCACGGGGTGAGGTCGAAAAACCTCCAGAGAAAGACCTGCTTTCTCAAATCCTTGCCGTACATCTTGACCCACCTCATAGCATTCAGGGCCAATACTGGGGCCCAAGGCCACCAGCAGCGAGCCTATCTGACCATGGTAATGATCTTCTAATCCTTTCAAAACACGCTGGATGACTTTCTTCTGAGTTCCTCTCCAGCCGCAGTGAACAGCAGCGATGATTTTACGGGACTCTTCTACCATAAGAACAGGTAGGCAATCGGCTGTCTTGATCACAATTAAAAGACGATCAAGGCGAGTTATCAAGGCATCTCCATCTAAGTTTTCGGAAGGAATCTCATCTATGAAATGGACGATGTTGGAATGAATCTGATTGAGGAAAAGAAGCCTGAAATTTTTCCCTTCTAGCTTTGCCCTGATATCCAGCTCCCTCCACTTCTCTGTTCCAAAACCATGCATGAGGTAAGGGATCTGTTCCAGCCGAGGAACCTTGAGAATATCATCCGGGCGTTGATCCATTTTCCTTTACTAGCTTTTATATAAATAGTTCTCTCAGAATTCAACCCTTTTTCATAAATACAACACAGTCATGGCGTGCGAAGCGTGGCCATCTCATATGAAATGAATATAAGTTTTCTTTCTTAAGAGATTGCTTCGATCTTTCAGGTCTCGCAATGACACCTAAAAAGTGTTACCTAATTATTGAGAATAAATAATAAAGGGGACGGTTCTATTTTTTTCTTCTAATCTGAGAGCGATTCGACTGTCCTTCCACTACTCAAGCCCCTACTTCCTATCCTGTTAAAAAAGAAGCATCCCCCTATATTTGTTTTGACTATCTCTTTTATGTTGATATAATCCCTGATAGAAATGCCTCCAGAGAAAAAAGATTTCGAGCCAGTTTATCTCCGAACCTTCCGTGAGGGAAAATTCGAAGAAAAAATCACCAAGGCTTTCCGCATTCTCGAGAAATGCACTCTCTGCCCTCGAAATTGTGAGGTCGACCGTTTGCAGGAAGAGAGAGGGACTTGTAAGGCAGGACACTTGCCTGAAGTCTCCTCTTATGCTCCTCACTTCGGGGAAGAAAGACCTCTGGTCGGTTTTCACGGCTCGGGAACAATCTTTATGACCCACTGCAATTTGAGGTGTCTCTTCTGTCAGAATTATTCCATCAGCCATCTTGGTCAAGGGCAGGAAGTCTCGTTCGAAAAGTTGGCCAAGATGATGATCGAGCTGCAGCGCTTGGGCTGTCATAATATCAACTTTGTCAGCCCCAGCCACTATGCGGCTCAAATCTTGAAATCCATCCCCATCGCCGTGGAAAAAGGTCTCTCTGTTCCTCTCGTTTATAACACCGGAGGGTATGATTCTCTCGAAACGCTGAAGCTTTTGGACGGCGTTTTTGACATCTACATGCCTGATTTCAAATACACTACACCTGAAGTGGCTCAAGAATATTCCAACGCTCCAGACTATCCGGAGAAAGCCAAACTTGCTCTTAAAGAGATGCAGCAGCAGGTTGGAGACCTCGTTCTCGACGGGAAAGGGATTGCTCTGAGAGGCCTCTTAATCAGACACCTCGTCCTTCCCCGAGGCCTAGCAGAGACAAAGGAGGCGATGCATTTCTTGGCTACCGAAATCTCTAAGAATGTCTACGTCAACATAATGGATCAGTACCGCCCCTGCGGTGATATCCCTCCCCATTCACCTTTAGACCGAGGCATCACTCAGGAGGAATACAGCGAAGCTCTCGAAGCTGCCAAGAAGGAAGGGATTACTCGGCTGGATAAAAGGGAAAGACTGCGAATCATCTGGCCGATCTAGGTCCCTCGGTTGGCAACAGTCAGACCAAATTCGTTTATTTGGGTTTCGTCGCTTGTTCTGGTTAACTCTCTTTGGCTAGCTTGCTCTGAAGGATAGAGATCAAGGGTAAGGAAAAAACAAGAATAAGAGCAGCAAAGACAAAGAAGGCGCGCCTGATTCCGAGAAGCTCGGAAACCCAGCCAAAGGATAGAGGCCCGAGAGCAAAACCCAAATCGACAGAGGATGCAAAAAGGCTCAACACCTTGGCTTTGTCTTTAGAATGTACTCCCTCTACGGATAAAGCCGTAAGATGAGGATAAAGAATTCCTGCTCCAAGCCCCCAGACAACACCCGAAAAACTGAGCATCCAATCATCGTAAGAAAGAGATGTCAACACCCCTCCCAAAGAAAGCAAAATAAATCCAGGAAAGAGCAGCTTCGGGCTTCCCCAGAATCTTAACTTCTGGCCTCCATAAATCCGTAATAAAACAGCAGTCAGGCCCAGAAAAGTATAATAGAGACCTGCTCTCATGGAAGAATCCGAATGGGCCAGGAGAGGCACAAAGCTTAAGCTGGCGCCCAGACCGAGCTCGAAAAGGAAGGTCGAGACGACAATTAAAATTATTCTTTTCTGTCTCAAAAGATGAAAAAAGCCGGAGCTTCTCCCCTCCTCTCTGGCAGAGGGTCGAGGCAGGTGAATCTTGGTCACTAGAGCATAGAAAAGAGGAATCGCAGCCAAAGCAATGACTAAAAGAAAAAAGAAGAAATAACCAAATCTTTGGATAACCTCTTCTCCGAGCGCGGGAGCAACAAGCAGAGGAAGCATAAATCCTACCGAAACAATACCGATGGCATAGGCCCTTTCTTTCTCTTGAGTTTTCAAAACAACTATGAGTAAAGCTGCTAGGATAAAAAGAGAAAAGCCCACTCCATGAAAAAGCCTTATCAGCCCGAGTAACCAGCCTAGCCTGGTGATGAAAAGGTAGGAGACTGTAGATCCCAGCATAAGGATTAAGCCTACCACCAGTATCTTCATCGGCTTCTGTCGAGTCAAAAGCCAGCCCCCAAACGGACGAGAAAGAAAAGCTGCCAATGAAAAAAGACCCACATAAAAGCCTATTTCTCCAGGCTGTCCGCCGATATGTTCGAAGTAAAGAGGGAGGAGGTTGAGAACTGCCAGAGCAGAATAGCTCACCAAGACCAGGAACAGAATTGAGAGAATTCCTGATGGTAATCTTTTCTTTTCCATCTAAAATAAGAGAAATTATCAGAATTGCTCATTGTTTTCAACATTTGATTTTTTGGGTTGAATTCACTAACATCAATATCTAAAAAAGAAAGAGAAGAAAGAATGAAATCTCAGCCCTGGATTCTGACTTGGCTCGTTCTCTTACAGATTCTCCTTTTTTCCGCTGAAGAAAGGCCCCGCCTCAGAGAATTCGGAATCGAGGTTGGAATACTGAAGCCTGGCAAGCTCAATGCCATTACCGATGTTCCGGGGGTGAAGGTCGGCCAGGTGACTCTCATCAAAGGTCAAAAGGTGAGGACTGGAGTAACCGCGGTTCTCCCTCACGGAGGAAATATTTTCCAAGAGAAAGTTCCGGCTGCTGTCTATATCGCCAATGGCTTCGGAAAACTAACGGGATACACACAGATAGAAGAATTTGGAAACATAGAAACGCCGATAATCTTGACCAACACCTTGAGCGTCCCGACCGCAGCCGAGGCCCTTATTGATTATACTCTTTCGCTTCCCGGAAACGAGGAGATAGAATCCGTCAACCCTGTGGTCGGAGAAACAAACGACGGCTTTCTGAATGATATCCGGGGTAGACATATCAAAAAGAAGCAAGTGATCGAGGCCATAAACAAGGCTCAGTCGGGTACTGTGGAAGAAGGCTCAGTCGGAGCGGGAACAGGAACCACCTGTTTTGGCTTCAAGGGAGGCATAGGAACTTCCTCACGAGTACTCCCCGCCTCTCGAGGAGGATACACGGTGGGAGTCCTAGTCCAGACAAACTTTGGGGGAGTCCTTCAGATCAATGGTTTTCCGGTAGGAATCCATCTCGGAAAATACTATCTGAAGAAAGACCTCGAAGACGAGTCTGAAGGCTCCTGCATGATCGTAGTGGCCACAGATGCGCCTCTTGACACCCGAAACTTGAAGCGGTTGGCCAAGCGGGCCCTCCTCGGAATCGCTCGAACAGGAGGCTTTTACTCGAGCAGCAGCGGTGACTATGGCATCGCCTTCTCCACAGCTGTAAGAATTCCTCATTCATCAGCATCCTCAACACAAAAAATAGAAGTCATGAGAAACGACCAAATGTCGCCCCTCTTTCTAGCGGCTGCCGAAGCGGCTGAGGAGGCTATCCTCAATTCCCTGTTCAAGGCCCAGAATATGGAAGGATATGAAGGCCACAAGGTTAAGGCTCTTCCCTTGGCAGAGATAAGAAAGCTCATGGAAATGAAATCCAAGAAATGAAAAAAACAATCGGAATTCTTGGGGGTATGGGCCCTGAAGCAACGGCTCACTTCTTCGAATTGATCATCAAGAATACCAAGGCCGGAAAAGACCAGGAACACATCCCAATCATAATTTATAATAATCCCAAAATCCCCCCCAGAACAGATGCCGTCTTCGGAAAAGGGCCGAGTCCCCTCCCTCTCCTTGCTGAAGGGGCGAGGATCCTGAGTCAGGCAGGAGCAGACTTTATTGTTATCCCTTGTGTTACAGCCCACTATTATTACCATGATCTGGTGAAGGAAGAAAAAACCCCTGTTTTTAACCTGATGGATGAAACCCTCTTTCATCTCAGAAACAATCTCTCCTCGTTAACCCGAGTCGGCCTGATCGCCAGCACCGGAACCATCCATTCGAGGCTCTTTCAAGAAACCTTTGCCAAAGAAGGCATCGAAGTCCTTAACCCCCTCGAGGAAGAGCAGGAACAGGTAATGGAAGCGATTTTCGGAAAACAGGGTATCAAAGCCGGCTTCACCTCAGGACCGGCTCAGAAAATCATCCTTGATGTGGCCAGATCACTCACCCAGCGAGGGGCAGAAGCTGTGATCGCCGGTTGCACCGAGATCCCCCTGGTATTAAAACAGCAAGACCTCTCGGTTCCTCTTGTCGATCCCTTGCGAATCATGGCCTTAAAGAGCATCGAAGAAGCAGGTTATAAAATAAGATGATATTCCCCAATAAATCCCGCCACAGCTCAAGAACATGCTGGTAGATATCGCCCGCGTTATCCGACTAAAGGTTAATGGGCAAACTTGACAATAGGAGACGAATAGGATATAAATTCTGATAATTTCAATTAAGGAGGTGAAAGCTATTGGCTTTTGTCGTCGTTGAAGAAGGCGAATCCTTAGAAAGCGCTCTGAAAAGATTCAAAAGAAAAGTTCAGCAAGAAGCCATCATCAAGGAGATCAAGAAGCACTCAGTCTATTTCAAGCCCGGGGAAAAAAGGAGAATGAAGGACGCTCAAGCTCGCAAGCGGATGAGAAGGCGCATCAGAAGAGAAAGAGGGCTAGAGTATTAGAATCTTTCATGCTTCCTTGATTGAAAAATATTTATTATCAGAACAAAATTTCCCTGAACGTTCTTCATGCCAAGCAGGGTCTATAAAATATTTTTCAGGGAGAGATAAAAACGGAAAGAAAACCATACTGGCTAAAGGTTAGATTCCCTTCCCATCAGAATTTCTTTTTTGTCTCTAATATTCTGAAAGAACACAACCTGTCTACCATCTGCCAGAGCGCCAAATGCCCCAACATTTCTGATTGCTGGTCGAAAAAAACAGCAACGTTCTTGATCCTTGGGGACACCTGCACTCGTGCCTGTGGCTTTTGTGCTGTAAGAAAAGGAATGCCTTCCCCTCCTCCTGAAGATGAGCCTTTTGAGGTCGCTGAAGCCGTGGCAGCCCTTGGTCTCGAGTATGTCGTCATCACCTCAGTGACAAGAGATGACCTGCGGGATGGAGGAGCTTCCCAGTTTGCCAAAACCATTAAAACCATCAAAGAAAGAACCCCAGAAGTCAAGGTTGAAGTCTTGATACCTGATTTTCAAGGCTCCGTGGACGCCTTAGAGGAGGTTGTTCAGTCAGAGCCTGAGGTCATCAATCATAACCTGGAAACAGTAGAATCTCTGTACCCTCAAATACTAAGGCCAAGAGAAAATTATCAGAGGTCTCTGCAAGTGTTGGAAAAGTCCAAGATGAACGGGACAGTAACCAAATCAGGACTGATGTTGGGACTGGGAGAGAAGGAGGAAGAAATTCTTCAGACATTCTCTGACCTGAGAAGAGCCTCCTGTGACCTGTTGACAATCGGGCAGTACCTCCAGCCAACTCGTTCCAATATTCCTATGCAGAGGTACTATTCTCCTCAAGAATTCAATCAATTGAGCCGAGTGGCCCTTGATTTTGGCTTTCAAGATGTGGAAGCTGGGCCCCTGGTAAGAAGCTCCTTTGAAGCTCAAAAACTCTACAACTCTCTTCACAGAGGAGACGCCTAAGCTCATGCGGTATTTGATCTTTACCGATATCCACGGAAACTTAGAGTCTTTCCTGGCCCTTCTCAAATTCATTCAGAGAAAAAAAATCGATTATTATATCTTCTTAGGAGACTTGGTTGGCTACGGAGCCTCTCCCAATGAAATCATTCAAAAAATTCAAACCATGAAACCCATATCTCTGATAAGAGGAAATCACGATAAGGCTGTTTGCGGCCTTGATTCCATCGATACTTTCAATCCCATCGCTGCCTCAGCCATATACTGGACTAAACAGAATCTCAAGAAAAAAAACATGGATTACCTCAGCCGCCTGAAAAAAGGCCCTACCATCATCCATAACGACATCACTCTCTGTCATGGAGCTCCGTTCGATGAAGACTATTATATCTTCGGAGAATTTGACGCAGCCGAAGCTTTTAAATACATCAGGACTCCTCTTTGTTTCTTCGGTCACACCCACTTTCCCTATGTCTACACTGAAAAAGATAATTATGTAGAAGGCACCTTCCTCATGGGAAACACAAACGAAGTCAAGCTTGAAAAAGGAGTGAAGTATCTCATCAATCCCGGCTCAGTTGGCCAGCCCCGAGATAGGAATCCCAGGGCATCTTGTGCTATCTACGATGCAGATGTCAGAAGAATAAAATTCTTCCGCCTTGATTACGATATCGAAGAAGCTCAGAAAAAGATACGGGAAGAGGACCTGCCGTTAGCCCTGGCCGAAAGGCTTTCCTTGGGCATCTAGAGGACGAAATTGCTCTTTTATACTACTCTGAAATTCCCGCTGGGCAGAATTCTGCTGGCCAAGAGAAACAAAGGTTTGAGTTTAGCTCATTTTGTAAGAGACGAATCCCACCTTCAACAAAATATCGAGTCTTTCCAGAAAAAAGGCTTTTCCTTAAAATTCAGCGAGAACCGATTCCTCCTTGAAAAAAAACTGTTCTCCCGCTACTTCAAAGGCGACAAGGAAGATTTCAGCTCTCTCTCTTTAGATTTTATCTCCGGAACGCCTTACCAGAAAAAGGCCTGGCTGGAGGCCAGAAAAATTCCCTTCGGCCAAGTCAAGACCTACAAATTCCTGGCCGAGAAGTTCAACCATAAAGGGTACAGGAGCATTGGCCAAGCAATAGGCCAAAACCCCCTCCTTATCATCGTCCCCTGTCACCGCGTTATTAAGTCAGACGGCACTCTCGGGGGTTTCGGTGCCGGTCTGGATGTCAAAGAGTATCTTCTTCGTCTGGAAGGAATATCTCTCGAATCACTTGGGGTCAGGTCTTAACTTTCAACGTTCCAAAAAATTGATGTGAAAATATAAACATCCCCATTTCATTTTAAATGAAACCTATCCGCCTATAATCTTGAATCTGGAAACCTGACACCTTTTTTATTAAATCTTAGGATTGGCATAACAATACAAGCAGCTATGGGGGCAGGGTTGAGTATAACTCCCGATATCTACGGATTCTGTGCAGCGGCATTCCTTTCTCTGACTCTTGTCTTTTTTCAAGGAGACAGGATGACTCGAAGGGTGAAGGCTCTGCAGATGGTTTCCGTCAATACAGGCTGAAGCCTGTATGCCCTGAATTTCAGTCAAGAAATCCTGGCTGCAGGCATAGAGGCTTAATTCCCATTGCTGAGCAATTTGAGCCAGGTAGTGCGCTTTTTCTATTTTTTCTTCTGGGGTGGGGTCTTGGTAAAAGAACTTGTGTTTGGCAGCCCGCCTCTTCGCCTTATCGTACCAGTGGGTAAAGCTAAACCGGATGTCCTTTATTCCTAGATCGGACATCTGCGGCGCCAGCTCTTCAAAAAACTGCAGGTTTGTTCTCTCCTTTCCTCCCTCTTCCCAAAAGACGATCGGGTCAAAACGAACTGAGACTCGTCTTGGCAGGCCGGCAATCTCACACACAGATTCCAATTGTGAAATAATTTTCGCCGGCTTGGGCACACCTTTCTCTAGGTGTGTCCCTCCTAATCCGGTAACAGTCACCAGAAAGTACAACTGGTCATATTTCTGGAGAACATCACTTAATTGACATCGATTCTCTATCAAATTGGCACAGTTTTTCGACCAAAGAACAAAGGTATGAACACTCTCGGGGCGTAAATCGACCGTCTGAACTTGGCCAGAAGGAGTATGGACAAAGGCCTTTTCCTCCTTAATAACAGTAGAAAGCCACTGGGGAAAAAAGGAGATCAAATCCGTTCTTCGAGAAGCACTGATGACTTTTTTCATGCCTTGACAGCAGACAAACGGGACTTTAGTATTGTAAACGAAGAAGGAAATCCTTATCAATGGCAGTCCTTAAAGCCAAGAATCTAGTCAAGAGCTACGATCATCGAGTAGTGGTCAACAAGGTAAATCTCAAAATTCACTCCGGCGAGATCATCGGCCTCTTGGGAAGAAACGGAGCCGGGAAGACAACAACCTTTCAAATGATTGTGGGCTTGATCAAGCCGGACAAAGGAGAAATCTACCTTGACGACAAGGATATTTCTAGAGCATCGACCCATTCCAGGGCCCGAGCTGGAGTCACCTATCTTCCTCAGGAAAACTCTGTCTTTCTCAGGGCGTCAGTAGAGAATAATCTCAAATTGGTCCTTGAGCTTCAGTCTTATACCAGCCAAGAACGGGAAAAAATCACCAAGGATCTCCTCGAAGAGTTAAGCCTCTCTCCGCAGGCCAAACAGCCTGCCCACAGTTTATCAGGAGGAGAGAGAAGAAAGTTAGAGATTTCTCGTTCTCTCATCCTCCAGCCAAAATTTCTCCTTCTCGATGAGCCTTTTACCGGGATCGACCCACTGACAATCGTTGACCTGCAAAAGATATTATTACACCTGAAAAATAAAGGAATCGGTATTGTCCTCTCTGATCACAATGTTCGGGATACTTTTGCCGTAGTTAGTCGCGCTTACATCATAGACGATGGCAAGATATTGATCGAAGGAAATCCCCAAGAAATCGCAGCAGATGAAAAGGCCAAGGAAAGGTTTTTAGGGAAGGAATTCAAGCTGGGAGATGAAGTGTTTATTTAGCCTTCCTGACGGAACAGGCGGTCCCCTAAAGTCTCGCCCAAGAAAAACAGAAACAGGAAAAAATAAGAGATGATCAGAATCAGATAAAAAATAAGACTAGCCGGGATTGTCACAAAAATCAACCTGAATAAAGAACCATTTAACAAACGAGAAGCAACCCACAGGGTGACAAGCCAAAGAACAGAGACGAATAAAAGGTCAAAGACGGTAGCCTTCAGCTTAACGGAAAAGCGCGAAGGGGCTTTCAGAGTCTCCCTCCTTTCTTCTCCTTTAAGGAATGGAAGACTTTTCTGCTTGTCTGCCGCTTGAATATCTCTCATCGGCTCTTCAGGAGGGATTTTCTCTTCTAATTCCTCTTCTTCAAATTCTTCTATTTCCTTCTCGGGTTCAGGAGCCTTCTCCTCTTCTTCCCTCTCTTCCTCTTCCTTCTTTTCCTCAGTCTCTGAAGGAGGAGTTTCTTCGATCCTCTTGGCCCAAGGAGGAAGCTCTCCTGTTTCAGGTATTTTTTCTTCCAGGCCAGCTTCGGCAGGAGCAGAAGCTGGTTCATCTATGATGAGGGAGGTCTCCTCGACTTCTCGTTCTTTCAGTGTTTGTAAGAATCTCTCGATTTCCTCCTTTTCCATCGTCCTTGGTGATGGAATCCGGAGTAAATCTCTAGTCTCAAAGTCTTTAGGGAGCTTTATAGCTGGCTCCTCTTCCTCTTCTTCCTTCTCCTCTTCTTCGGGTTCTTCTTCCTTTTCTTCCTCAGGAGTTATTTCAGCCTCAATCTCCTCCTCTTCTTCCTTCTCCTCCTCTTCTTCTCTCTCTTCCTCTTCTTCTCTCTCCTCCTCGGGAACTTCTTCTTCCAGTTCTATTTCTTCTTCTTTTTCGATTGGCTCTTCCTCTTCTTCAGCAGGTTCAACCTCCTCCTCAACTTCTTCTTCTTTCTCTTCTTCAGGCATAGCTTCTTCTTTCAATTCTGCTTCCTCTCTTTCTTCGGCAGGCTCTTCGAGGGGCTCCTCCTCGAGCGGTGCTTCTGCCTCTTCGACTTCTTCTTTCTCTAGCAATTCTTCAGGTTTCCCTTCTACAGTTTCCTCCTCAGGAGTCAAGACTTCTGCTTCAACTTCTTCCTCCTCTTCTTTCACTTCCTCCGGTGAAGCTTCTTCTTCAGGCTCAACCTCTTCCTCTATCTCTTCTGCTGGCGCTTCTGACGCTTCAACCTCTTCGGCTTCTGCGGGCTCGGCCTCCCCTTCCTTCTCTACTAACTCCTCTTTCTCTTCTTCTTCAGGCTCAACCTCTTTCTCAGTTTGCTCTTCCTCTTCCACTTCCTCGGGCAAAGCTCCTTCTTCAAACGGAACTCTAACTTTCTTTTTCACTCCAACTTCCTCAACTTTTTCCTCTTCTACAGCCCCGATCTCTTCCTCAACTTGGAGCTCTTCTTCCCTCTCTTCCTCTTCAGCCTTGTCTTCTTCTAGCTCTTCATCTACTACTTTTTCTCCCGGAACTTCTTCTTCGATATGTTCATCTTCGGGAAAGAGAAGCTGAGTACCACAATTAGAACAGTACTCTGCATTTTTTTCGATGATGGCATTACAATAAGGACACCTTTTGATGGCCATTAATCTATTTATAGAGAGAAATAATCCTCTTGTCAACCTTATGCCCAGGCTTTAAATATTTTCACCCGGAGAGGCTCAAAAAGGCCTGGCTCTATAGACGTTGACATCAAAAGAAAAATCGAATAAAAATAGAGGAGTGGGCGATTAACTCAGTGGTAGAGTGCTACTTTCACACGGTAGAAGTCACAGGTTCAAATCCTGTATCGCCCACCATTTTCTTTTCAACAACTTGAACTTGCGTGATCTTGGGAGCCAAAAAATCATCAGGTGTGACCAAAACTTTGACCATATTTGGAGAAGACAGCAGAGAAACGACATGGAATAAGTTCTTATCGCTTTGGTGTGCGTAGATCTCTGTTGTCATGCATTCCTCCTAGCTTAAGATTATTACAAATAATCTGTAGCTTAAGAAA
>JABAOH010115358.1_pt5 | contig 39586 bp, 42 predicted proteins | sample 7062181 | NCBI WGS metagenome assembly JABAOH01 (sample SAMN14538630, study PRJNA623070) | marine sediment metagenome | biome: marine biome [ENVO:00000428]; feature: marine pelagic biome [ENVO:01000023]; material: deep marine sediment [ENVO:00002113]; isolation source: pool of 5 deep marine... | reverse complement strand
TAGGCAATCAAAATTATTTGCAATTACATAATTTTTTATTTTTTCTTTTTTTGGTGTCTCTGGGATTTTCTGGTTTGCCCCATCTTTTAAAACCTGAAATACTTCTATCGGTATTTTATTTTTCAATTTGTATTTTTTTATAATTTCTAAAGCATCTTCAAATGTAGTGTTATCCATAAAGGTTGTACCTGATGCAATCGCAGAAAGGTCATCTCCTTCAACATCAGACATTACAAGACTTAGTCCTGAACATTTTAGATCCTCAACTAGTCTTCCCCCTTTAATTTTGGAAAGATGCTTTCTAATACAATTAAACTCTTGAATTGTTGCACCAGATTTTAGCAAAAGGTCAGTTACATGGATTTTGTCATTTAGAGAAATTTTTTCAGGAAGTGCCAATAGTGCTGAAGAACCTCCTGATACTAGAAAAATCACTAGTTCAGTATCTCTTCTGTTTTGGAGAAATTTTATGACTTCTTTGGCGGCCTTTACACTTACTTGATTAGGTTTGGGATGACCTGAATTGAAAATTTGAAATTTTTTTCCTTTTATCTTGGACTTTGAGCCTTTTGGAATTACAACTATTCCTGCCTTTACAGGTATTATGTCATTAATTGACCTGGTCATAGAGTCTGCTGCCTTTCCAAAGGCAACAGTGTAGATGTTTGAAAAATTATTTATCCTCATACTTTTACCGTTGACTTTAATCTCATTTTTTGAAACAAATTTTGGTAAAATATTCTCCGGAGTCGCAGATTCTAATCCTGCTTCTATAATTTCTAAAGTATCTTTTTTCTTTGAAGTTGTAGCCAGCTCTGAGAAATTTTGAATCATAATGGCAGTGGATTTCTGTAAGATATAATAATAATCAATGATTTGCTTGATTCATGCACACAGTACGCATTCCAAAAGTTATCAATTTTGGAGAAAATGCACTTTCTGAAACAGATTATCCAAAAAATGCTCTAGTTGTTACAACCGTTCCGCCAGAACTTTCTGACAAATGGTTGGCAAAAATGGAGATCAAGGATTACATGCTATATGACAAAGTCAAACCAGAACCATCAATTGATGATGTCAATGCTGTAATTTCAGAATTCAAGGACAAAGATCCATCCTGTCTTATTGGATTAGGTGGTGGAAGTTCAATGGATGTAGTAAAGTATGCTGCACCTGAAATGAAAAAAGAAAAAATCTTAATTCCAACAACCTTTGGAACTGGAGCTGAAATGACAACTTATTGTGTTTTGAAATTTGAAGGAAAGAAGAAATTGTTACGTGAAGACAGATTCTTAGCTGACATGGCTGTAGTTGATTCATACTTTATGGATGGAACTCCTGAACAAGTCATTAAGAACTCTGTATGTGATGCATGTGCTCAAGCCACTGAAGGATTTGATAGCAAACTTGGAAATGACTTGACTAGAACTCTATGTAAACAAGCATTTGAGATTCTTTATGATGCAATAATCAATGACAAACCAGAAAACTACCCATATGGTTCTATGTTATCTGGAATGGGATTTGGTAATTGCTCAACTACACTTGGACATGCTTTGTCGTATGTTTTCTCAAATGAAGGAGTTCCACATGGCTATTCCTTGTCATCTTGTACTACAGTTGCACACAAACATAACAAATCAATCTTCTATGATAGATTCAAAGAAGCAATGGACAAACTAGGTTTTGACAAACTAGAACTCAAAGCCGATGTTTCAGAGGCCGCAGACGTTGTTATGACAGATAAAGGACATTTGGACCCAAATCCAATTCCAATCACAAAAGACGATGTCATAAAATGTCTCGAAGATATCAAAGCAGGTAACCTGTAAAAAATTCATAAATTTTTTACATTTTTTCTATTTTATTTAACTCTGGTAAAATCGCCACCAAACTTATTTATCCTAATACTCTGACCTAAATGTACATGACTCAAAACAAACTCAAATTTGGTATTCAAAACGGATTAAATGTTGCAAGAGCAGGATATTCTGAAGATCAGATTTTAACTGCCTGCATGCTTGCTGACAAAACTGGATATGATTCTATTTTCTATATGGATCACACAAATGTTCCTCAATGGAAAAAGGCTATAGTACTAGATCCTTGGGTCATGTTATCTGCAATAGCTGCAGTCACTAACAATGTAGAATTAGGAACATGTGTAACTGACGCAATCAGAAGACATCCATCTAACATCGCATTAGCTGCAATTACACTTGATAGAATTTCTAAAGGAAGAGCAATTTTAGGAATTGGTGCAGGTGAGGCACAAAATCTAAAAGAATTTTGCATTCCATTTGAAAAACCAGTATCAAAATGGGCCGAACAAATTGAGGTTATCAAAACCTTGTATGGTTCTACTCCTGATAACACGGTAGACTATGAAGGAAAATATTACAAATTAGAAGGTGCATGTCTACAGGCACCTCCAATTAGAAAACCACATCCACCAACATACATGGCATCTGGTGGAAAAAGAACACTAGAGTTAACAGGAAAACTTGGAGAAGGCTGGTTACCAATCGGTTATACTCCTGAATTATTTGAAGATCATAGAAAACAAATTGAGGCTTCAATGGAAAAATATGGAAGAACACAAGAAGAAAAAGACAACTTCCAAATGGCTTTAGATATTGATGTGTACTTTTCTGAAGATGCTGAAGAATCTTGGGCAAAAATGAAAGAAGCAGTAAAGGTCAGCTTGTTCAAGCCTGAAGTTCTTAGAGTTCACAGTCTTAAGGAAATTGAAGGATTTGATTTTGTAAAATACTTTACAGAGTATTCAATGTCAAACCAAGATTGGATTGTAAAGATGAGAGAAGCAGCGACAAAGATTCCTGATGCTATCGCTCGTTCATCAACTGCAATTGGAACTCCTGAAGACATAATTCCAACCTTTGAAAGATTCATGGAAGCAGGTGTTAATCACTTTGTAATTAGATTCTGGGGCAAAAACTACTTTGGCTCAATTGACAAATTCGCATCTCACGTCATGCCTTACTTGCGAGAAAAAGTCGACAAGTAAAGCAGTTTGCCAAAATAAACACAGAAAATCATTTACACTAGAAACCAAAGTGAGAATAATGGATGATGATATGCCTGATACCTTGGATGAATGTATCAAAATTCTAGATGAAAGTATTGAGGTTTTGGCAAATTTAGAAGTTAATTTAGAAGAAGAAAAAGAAGACCAAATCATTCCCAACATGCAATTATACCAACTATATGATATGACTGAAGATGTTTCTCATTTTTCAAAAATAAAACACGCTGAAGTTAATTTTATGAAAAGACAGTCAAGTGGTTTTGAATAATTAAGACTTGTGAGGTCTTGTATGTTTTTTTATTTTAGCTCTACTTTTTGATTTTGTTAAAAGTTTGGCTTGACGACGTTGTTTTTGCTTTTCAAGTCTTTTTCTAGTACGCTCTGATGTCTTAGTTTCTTTTTGGTAAACTTTGAGGTTACTCCCATCCTTGAGTCTTACTTGTTTTCCTTTGAATCTTTTTTCAACATCACGACATCTTTTAAAATATTTTTTCAGACAAAAAAATATTCTTTTAGTATCACTTCGAAATTCTGTAACTTCTTTTGATTTTTTTAATTCATTTAGAACATTACGTAGCAATCCTTTGTCAATGTCTGTAACTCTGTGAATCTCTCTAAACCAGATGAATTTTGATTCAGCTCCCCATTCCTCAAGAACTTGCAATACTCTTTGGGTTGCCTCTTCTTTTTCTTCATCTATTTCAATCAACTTGAATTGCTTTGGTGACCCTGTATTTTAGGAATTATCTTTAATTCAAATTAGTATAGATCAAAGTCAATTTTTAGAACGTAAGTGGCTTTTGATGTATTTTACAATTAGTTACTATGAAGGACAAGTTAAAGCCAGAGTGTAGTGACCTTCATTGTCGTGTTTTGGACCTCAAAGAGTTTGCAAAACAACTAAAGGAAAAAGAATAACGAGAAATCACAGAATCTTACACATGGAATATGATTAGTGTATTTTGCAATCAACATAAACAGGATTTGGTTTGAGCCTTGGATTTATAATGGAATTTTATAAACTTCAATTTATGCAACTGGTTGGCATCTTACAAATTCGTTCCTATGATAAGATCAAAGAATTCCTTCATCAAGAGCATGTTGGAAGATTCGCAACGATTGATTCCAATGGGTATCCTCAGATAATACCAATGAATTTTGTTTTCCTTAATGATGCAGTGTATATGCATTCTCATCCAAGAGGAGAAAAAATTGAAAATTTCAGAGCAAATCAAAAAGCTGGATTTGAAGTTGACCGCGAATTAGAATTTTTGCCATCCTATTTTGAGGATCCAAAAAACGCATCTTTAGCTGATACACTTTACATTAGTGTGGTAATGAAAGGCATCGCATCATTAGTTACTGATGTAGAAGAAAAAACAAAAGCACTCAATGGATTGATGGAAAAATATCAACCAGAAGGAGGATATGATCCTATCTCTTCTGGCATGCGAGTTCTTGATAGTGTAGCTGTTATCAAAGTTGTACCCAAAACACTTCATGGCAAATACAAGATTGGACAGCATTTATCTCAAATAGATAGAGTTGACTTGGCTCAAAAAATATTCAAAAGAAATTCTCCCTCAGCAAAACAGACTCTGAAAACTATGGGATTTGAGGTAACTCCACAAGGATTGAAGATGGTTGATGAGCCTGTATGGTAAAATTATTTTTGATTTTAGATTAACTCTGGGTATTTAATCAAAATTCGTTAGCTATAAGTTCAGTTTAGAACTATCGTCATTGTTGCAACAATTACACAAATTTGATTTACATTCGGAATTTTCACCAACTGGAGATCAACCACAGGCAATAGATACATTGGTGGATGGCGTCAATAAGAAAAAAATTCAAACATTAATCGGTGTAACTGGTAGCGGTAAGACATTTTCTGTTGCAAATGTTATTGCTCGAACCGGTAAAAATACTCTGGTTATCTCGCATAACAAAACACTGGCGGCCCAGCTTTATTCAGAACTAAAACAGTTTTTCCCAAAAAACAATGTAGGGTATTTTGTATCATATTATGACTATTATCAGCCAGAAAGCTACATTCCTCAAACTGATACCTACATTGAAAAAGATACCCAGGTCAACGAAAAAATCGAAAAGTTGAGGCTAGAGGCAACCGCAATGCTTCTTTCTGGAGAGCCTACAATTATTGTCTCTACAGTCTCATGCATCTACTCTCTAGGTAACCCACAAGACTGGGAAGATCTTGCAATCACTGTAAAATCTGGCGATGAAATAAAACGAAGTGAGCTAATCAGAAAATTCGTAGATGCTCGTTATGAGCGAAATAATTTGGAAGTTGCTCCAGGAAACTTTCGTGTAAAAGGTGACACTATTGATATTGTCCCTGCATACTCTGAAGATATAGTTAGAATCTCTATGTTTGGAGATGAGATAGAAAAAATAATTTTACTTGATCATGTGACACTAAAAGAAAAAAGAAAAATTTCTCAAATGAAAATATTTCCTGCAAAACACTACCTTATTGCAAAAGATGTTAGAGAACGTGCAATAAAATCAATCAAGACAGAGCTTGGCCAAAGACTTCCAGAATTAAACGAGCTTGAAAAACAACGTTTGGAAATGAGAACAAAGTTTGATTTAGAAATGATTGAAGAGCTTGGTTATTGTTCTGGAATTGAAAACTATTCCAGACACTTTGATGGAAGAAAACCAGGAGAACAAGCATTTTGTTTACTTGATTTTTTTGGAGATGATTTCTTACTTGTAATTGATGAATCTCATGTCACCCTGCCTCAACTACATGGAATGTACAAAGGTGATCACTCCAGGAAAAAAGAACTCGTGACTTATGGTTTTAGATTGCCTAGTGCCTATGACAATAGACCCTTAAAATTTGAAGAATTTGAAAAATACATCAAAAATACATTATTTGTCTCAGCTACTCCAGGCGAATACGAAAAAAAGATTTCATATCAAATTGCTGAACAACTAGTAAGGCCTACTGGACTCCTTGACCCTGATGTGGAGATTCGAGAGAGTAAAAACCAGATGGACGATTTGATTGAAGAAATATCCAAAAGGGCTGCCCAAAACGAGCGTGTTTTAGTTACTACACTAACAAAGCGAATGGCTGAAGATTTAGCCGAATATCTATCAAAAAAACAGGTACGTGTCCGTTACATGCACTCTGAAATAGAAGGCCTTCAGAGGACCGAGCTAATTAGGCAATTGAGGCTAGGTGAGTTTGACGTGCTTGTTGGAATCAATTTGCTTAGAGAAGGCTTAGATATTCCAGAAGTATCCTTGGTGGCAATTCTAGATGCAGACAAGGAGGGGTTTTTAAGAAATTATACTAGCTTGATTCAAACTTTTGGACGTGCGGCAAGAAATTCTAATGGGTCTGTTATCATGTATGCAGACCACAATACCGATTCCATGAAAAATGCAATGGATGAAACCACAAGACGTCGGGAAAAACAAATTTTATACAATAAAGATCATGGAATAACTCCCAAAACTATTATCAAAGCTGTTCCTTCTCAAGTCACAACTCTTGATGATGTAAAATTAAAATCTACTCATGACTTGGCAGCTGATATTATTGATCTTGAAGCACAAATGAAAAAACATTCTGAAGAATTAGATTTTGAAAGAGCAATAGAATGTAGAGATAGAATAAAAAGACTAGAACAGGAGATTAAATTCAAAGATGGTAGAAAATAAATTAAAAATCCGCGGTGCTCGACATCATAACCTAAAGAATATAGATATTGATATTCCAAAAAATCACCTAGTAGTTATTAGTGGATTATCTGGTTCTGGAAAATCCACTTTAGCATTTGACACTATCTATGCCGAAGGACAAAGAAGGTATGTTGAATCATTGTCTGCTTATGCGAGACAATTTTTAGAAATGATGGATAAGCCTGATGTTGATTCTATTGAAGGATTATCTCCTGCCATATCAATTCAACAAAAAACAACTAGCAAAAACCCAAGGTCTACTGTTGGAACTACTACTGAGATATATGACTACATGAGACTTCTTTATGCACGAATCGGAATTCCTTTTTGTACAAACTGTGGAAGAAAAATCTCTAGTCAATCGATTGAAACAATATGTGATTCTGTTCTCAAAGATTTTGATGGAGAGAAAATCCTTGTCTTGTCTCCGATTATTCAAAGGAAAAAAGGAACTTATGAAAAGTTATTTGAGCAGATAAAAAAAGACGGCTACTCTAGAATTAGGCTCAATGGCGAAATTTTGAGCCTAGATGAGGAAATTCCTCCCCTTGACCGGCAAAAATGGCACAATATTGAGATTGTAGTTGACCGAATTCTTACTGAAAAATCAGAAAGGTCTCGACTTTTTGAGGCCATTCAAACAGCAATTAAAGCCTCAAAAGGAGATGTAATGATTTCTTCTGAAAAAGCAGAAAAAATATTCTCACAAAACAATGCATGTCCTTATTGTGGTTTAACAATAGGTGAGCTTGAACCTAGGACATTTTCTTTCAACTCTCCATTTGGAATGTGCAAAGCATGTAATGGCCTTGGTGTTAAAATGGAATTTGATGCAGATTTAGTAATACCAGATAAAAATAAATCAATTTTAGATGGTGCAATCGTTCCATGGAGTGGTAGATTCTCCTCCTTTAGACGCCAAGCATTACGGGCAGTAGGCAAAAAATATGGGTTTGATTTGATGACTCCAATTTCAAAAATCAAACCCAAGCACTTGAAAATTATTTTAAACGGCAGTGAGGAACTAATTGATTTTAAATACCGTTCAAAATCTGGTGACTCGTCTTGGCAATACACTGATGCTTTTGAGGGTGTTTTGGAAAACCTTCAACGTGTCTTTATGGAAACTGATTCTGAATCTAAACGAGAATGGCTAAAACAATTTATGCGCGATACGCCATGTAATGTTTGCAACGGGAAGAAACTAAAACCTGAATCATTGGCAGTTAAAATTAATAATAAAGGTATAATGGATGTTTGTGATCTTTCAATTGATCATTGCTATGATTTTTTCTCGACATTGAATTTAACAGAAAATGAACAATACATTGCAAGGGACGTACTAAAAGAAATCAAAGAACGACTAGAATTTCTAATGAATGTTGGTCTTAATTATTTGACACTAAACAGATTAAGCTCTACATTGTCTGGCGGAGAATCACAAAGGATTCGTCTTGCAACCCAGATTGGTTCTAACCTTACAGGGGTGTTGTATGTGCTTGATGAACCCACAATAGGACTGCATCAAAGAGATAATGCCAGATTGATAAAAACGTTAAACAAGCTACGAAATTTGGGAAATACTGTCATTGTTGTGGAGCATGACGAAGAAGTAATACGAAATTCAGACTGGATTGTGGATTTGGGACCTGGAGCAGGAGTTCATGGTGGAAGCGTGGTATTTGAAGGAACTGTGGATAAAATACTAAACGGGCACAAATCTGTAACAGGAGATTATCTTAAAGACAACACTCTCATATCTCTTCAGGAAAAAATTCGAAATCCTTCTGGTAAATTAATTGTTAAAGGTGCATCAGAAAACAATCTAAAAGACATTGATGTAGAATTTCCACTTGGTCTTTTTATTTCTGTGACAGGAGTTTCTGGTTCTGGAAAATCTACTTTGATAAATGATATTTTACTAAAATCTTTAGAGAGTCACTTTACAAAATCAAATGTAAAACCTGGAAGCCACAAAAAGATTGAGGGGCTTGACAATATTGATAAAGTAATTGCCATTGACCAATCTCCAATAGGAAGGACCCCTAGATCAAATCCAGCTACGTACATTGGTGCATTTACACCAATAAGAGAACTTTATGCAAACACAGAACTTTCAAAAGAAAGGGGATATGCACCCGGCCAATTTTCATTTAATGTAGCTGATGGAAGATGTTTTGCATGTGATGGTGATGGTGTAAAACAAATTGAAATGCAATTTTTGTCTGATGTTTATGTAAAATGTGATGAATGCAAAGGAAAAAGATACAATTCTGAAACTCTCTCAGTTCTTTACAAAGGAAAAAACATTTCTGATATTTTAGAAATGACTGTTTATGAGGCACTACAGTTTTTTGAAAATATTCCTGCTATCAAAAGAAAACTCCAGACCATTTATGATGTAGGATTAGGTTACATCAAACTAGGACAATCTTCCACAACTCTTTCAGGAGGTGAGGCTCAACGAGTGAAACTTGCCTCAGAACTTTCAAAACGAGGTACAGGCAAGACCTTTTACATCCTAGATGAGCCTACAACTGGGCTTCATTTTGCAGATGTGCAAAAACTTCTAGATGTTTTGAATCGATTGGTTAACTTGGGAAATACTGTAGTTGTAATTGAGCACAACATGGATGTTATCAAAAATTCTGACTGGATTATTGATCTTGGCCCTGAAGGTGGAGATGAGGGAGGAAAAATAGTAACTACTGGAACTCCTGAGCAAGTAGCAAAAGCTCCTGGAAGTTATACCGGAAAATATCTTAAAAAAATAATAAAAAAATGACTTTTGATATTTCTAAAATCCACATTCCATCAAATCCTGGAATTTATTTGATGAAAGATTCTCAAGAAAAAATAATTTACATTGGCAAGGCCAAGAATCTAAAAAAACGAGTAAAATCATATTTTTTAAAAAATCAAAACTACAAAACAAAAAAACTTGTTGAAAACATTTCAGACATTGAATTTGTTTTAACTGATAATGAAAGTGAAGCCTTCCTTTTAGAATCAAACATGATAAAAAAATACAGACCCATGTTCAACATAGAATTAAAAGATCAACAACGTTATACGTATCTTCGAATTTCAGATGAAAAATACCCACGATTACTAGTAGCCCGAAGAACTAGAAATGGAAAATTTTTAGGAAAAGGAAAAATCTTTGGACCATTTACACAGGGAAGTTCTAAACTGTTAACAATTGGAACATTGAGAAAAGCATTTCAAATTCGAATATGTAATACATTGCCAAAAAAGGTGTGTCTGGAATATCATTTGGGTAATTGTGAAGGACCTTGTGAATTCAGAGAGGCTCAAGACAGTTATCCAAAACATATCTCAGACCTAGAAGATGTTCTAAAAGGAAAAAACCAAACCAAAATTTTTACTGAAAAATTAAAAGAGGAAATGAAGCAGGCAGCAAATTTGCAACAATTTGAGCGTGCAAAAGAGATTCGTGACACCCTGATTCGACTAGGAAGTTTGCAAACTAAACAAAAAATGGAATATGTTGAAAATTCTGATGAGGAATATTTTGGAATTGGTGAGAAGGACCAAACTGCCACAGTGATGAATTTTAGAATGATTAATGGTGTAATTAGAGATAGCGACAAGTTCTTTTTTGATTTAGTAGGGGATAATTCCTTTTCTAATTTTCTGTTTCAATATTACACAACCCATAAAATTCCAAAATTTGTTTATGTTAGCGAGCTACCTGAAAACAAACAACTCTTGGAGTCTTTGTTGTCTGAACAAGCTGGATTTTCAGTAAAAATTCAATGTCCTCTTAGAGGAAAAAGAAAAGAAATTGTTGATTTGATTCTAAAAAACATTGGATTAATTCAATCTAAGGGTGGCGATCCTGGATTAGTAGAACTTCAAGAATTGCTTAGTCTTCCTACTGTTCCCAAAATTATTGAATGCTTTGACATTTCAAATCATGGAGAGGATTTTGCAGTAGGATCAATGTCAAGGTTTGTTGATGGAAAACCAAACAAATCCGGATATAGAAAATTCAAAATAAAAACTGTTGAAGGACGTGATGACTTTGCAATGATTAACGAAGTTATCAAAAGAAGATATTTTCGACTTCTTGAAGAAGAATCTCAATTACCTGATTTAATTTTGATTGATGGAGGAAAAGGTCAACTTAATGCTGCACTTGACTCTCTTCAATCACTTGGATTAAAAACTCCCTGTGTTTCATTGGCTAAGGAAAATGAGGAAGTATTTGTTCCCAATCAAAAAACTCCAATCATTATTCCAAAAAATAAACAATCATTGAAAATATTACAACATGCAAGAGATGAAACTCACAGGTTTGGTGTGGCATATAACAGAACCATCAGACGTAATCAAATAAAATAAGAAAAAAGGAAAATGTGGTTAGTTCACTTGAACGTCGCCAACCATCCATGGATGTACCATACAGAAGTAATCATAACTTCCAGACTCTTCAAAGGTGAAAGAGTATTCTGCTCCACCTAATACGAGACTGCTGTCAAATACACCTGATGGACCTTCAGCTGGGCTTCCGCCTGTTACTGTATGAGCTGCAGTGTCTAAGTTAATCCATGTTACAGTGTCACCTGCGTTAATTGTAACAGATGCTGGAATGTAACACTCGTCGGTTTCTTCACATCCTGGAACTGCTGTTCCGGCTGGAATGTCAACCATTACGGTTTGTGGACCTGCTGGTTCTTCTGGAGCAGTTTCTACTGGAGCTGGCTCTTCTACCATTTCAGGAGAAGGTTCAACTGCAGTTGCAATTGCACTTACAGAATAACTTACAGTAAATGTGGTTGGATTCATTGTGTGAACGGCCAATGCGTTACCTTCAAACTCCCATGAACCCATTGCATTCTTTGGGTCGACAAATGTCAACTCAAAAATTGTTTCACCATCTGGGGTCCAAGTTAATTCTGGTTGTTCATCTGCACTGATAGGGCCTCTTAATGAGACTAGTTGAATTGGTTCAGATGTTGAATACGAAAGAATTCCTGAATATACATCACTTGAAGGTGCTAGTATTACAGCAAGTTGATGTGACTCATGTCCCATACCTGGATCCTGTACTGATTGAATTGTTCCAGTCATTACAGTTTCAGACATGGTATTTTCTTCGTAGTCTACTTGATAATCAACTATGAATGGAGTTGGATTTTTTGTATGAACAGCTAAAGCATTTCCTGCAAATTGCCATTCACCTTTTGCATTCATTGGGTCGACAAAAGTCAATGCAAATTTTGTTTCTCCGTCTGGAGTCCAAATTGCTTGTCCTTTATCTTCACCAGTTGCCAAAGGACCATGCAGTGTTACAAGTTGAATGTTTTCTGATGCATCGTATCTAAGTGTGCCTGAATATACATTCTCACTTGGTGGTAATATGATAGCTAATTGATGCTGCTCATGTCCCACACCTGGGTCTTGTACGGATTCCATTCTATCCCATCCAGCTTTCAGTGGTTTTGCTGGGGCTTCTTCCTTCACCTTTTCAGCTATATCTGCAAATGGTTCAGTTTGAGTTTGGGGTTCTTCGCTTGGCGTTGTCGTGCTAGTTGTTGGTGCTGTTGGAGCTTGTGTTCCGACACTAAGATCTTGTCCACCTGCTCCTGCAAAAGCAATTGCAACACCAATAGCAACAATTGCAATAGACCATCCTATTGCTGCCTTGTCTATAGACGTCATCGTTGATCGAAAGAACTTTGTAGATTAAATAAATCTAATCATATTACTAGGAAATTGTGATTGATTTTAATCAAAATTGAAATGATTTTTTCTTTTAAATTTGGAAATCAATGTTTTTTTGAAAAATTTATGAAAAATGTACAAAACAATTGTAAAAATTTAATGATCACTTTAATTCATTTTTTCTATAGTCAATCAATTTGAACTCGCCTTTCTTTTATGATTGTAGTACTTTATGATCTTTAATATCGCTCAGGGGCTGTCACCAAGTAACTACCGTTTTTGGTCTTAAGTCCCTTTGCACTAAATTAATTTTGAAGACAAATTATTTTTTGAGTCAATCAATTCGTAATCTACATTTAATTTTCTTTGTAGGATAAATTTTGAAATGAAATTAGATCTAGTTCTAATAATTTCATCCACTGCTTCTTCATTTCCAGATAAATGATCAAAAATTTTCTGATCATCTATTTTGATTAAGATATTGTCTTCATTTTTTATAATGAATTTTCCAATTCCCCAAAACAATCCAACATGCAATGCGATGTATTTTGATTGTAAACTAGTTACTTTATCTAAATAAATTTCAGCATGGTCTCTATTTTCTTCAAAAGATTTCTTATCTGTCTTAATAACCCAGGCAATTTTCTTTGAATCCCCATCAAAGAAAAAAGTGTGTTGCAATTGTCAACCAAAAAGGGGTCTTTTGTCTATATATTTTGAATCCAACCCTTATGATCATAGATTGAAAGGTTCTATCATGCTTGAATCTCACGCATTCTTTTCAAAAATGGTCGATGAACTAGTAGAGTTTTCAGAGTATGATCCAGAACTTGCAGACGGCATTAAATGGTTAGATGATCAGGCCCAAAGAAAAGGAATTTCGTTTTATGATATGGTCTTTGAAGTGTTGTATAAACACGATGTAAATTCAAAGGCAAAAGATTGGTTAAAAAATAGAAACTAGACTACTTTCTCAAATCCAAGGGTTTGTATTCGCATCCTTGTGGGCCACAATATTTTCCAACATAGGATGCTTTTGGTCTATAAAGTGCAGGCTTGGGGGCTGCTTCAGCAAATTTTTCTTCAATAACATGTGCTGCCCATCCAACAACTCTTGAGATTGCAAAAATTGGTGTATTTAGGTCCATAGGAATTTTTAGCATATAGTAAAGGGACGCGCTATACAAATCAACATTAGGATAAATGTCTCGACCCTTTTGATTTTTCATCTCTGCAATGGTTGTTTGTTCGACTTTTTCAGTAATATCAAACCATGGTTCACCAGTTACCTCTGCCATTTTCCTTGAAAGTTCTTTTAGAACTTGAGCTCTTGGGTCATAAGTTTTGTAAACTGCATGACCCATTCCCATAATTCTTTCACCCTTTTCCATTTTTTCTTTAATGTATTGTTCTACCTTTTCTATACTTCCAATGTCTAAGAGCATCTTCATTACTTCGTAGTTTGCCCCGCCATGTAACTCTCCACTAAGAGCTCCAATAGCTGCACTAGCGGCTGAATACATGTGAGCTCTTGTTGAAGCTACTTGTCTTGCAGTAAATGTTGATGCATTGAAGGTATGGTCTGCATGTAATATCAAACAGATATCAAAAATCTTTTCAACTTCAGGATCTGGTTTTTCCCCAAACATCATGTACAAGAAATTTGCTGCATGATCAAGAGAAGGATCGGGATCAATAATTTTTAGACCATTTCTTATGCGGTACCAACTAGCTACAATTGTTGCAGTTTTTGCTATAAGGTTGATTGCTCTGTCATAACTAGACTCTTTATTGAAAAATTCTTCATCATAATATCCTGCAAGGGCGCAAACAAATGCTTGAAGCATATCCATTGGATCTGCATCTTTTCTCCAATTTCCCATATTTTCTTGCATACGTTTTGGAATGAATCGTGCCTCTCGAAGTTTGGTTTTAAATTCTTGGAGTTGCTCTTTTGTGGGTAAATCGTCATGGAGTAGCAAAAATGCAGTCTCTTCAAATGATGAATTTTTTGTTAAATCAAGTATATCATAACCACGATAGATCAGTTTTCCCTTATCGCCATAAATATTGGAAATTTTAGTATCAGCAACCTCTATCCCTCTAAGGCCAATATTCTTTGTCTCCATAGTGGATCTTGCAAAAATCTTCCTAATATACTAACAAAATTCAACCTATTTTGTCTAATAAGCCAACTTTGGGGAATAAATCATTATTTTTAATTCAAAATTAAATGAATTCAAAAGAGCGAGAACTTCTTGATAAATTAGACAAACTGGTTTTGGAATCTTCTGGTGAAGACCTGAAGAAAATCCAGGAAATGGATTTGGAGACTCAGCTTAACGGACAATCATTTTATGATGAATATCTAAATTCACCTACCTTGGTGAATCAGACTATAAAACAAGAATCCAACGAATCTAAAAAATAATTCATTCTTGATTTAAATGAGGGACTAAAATCAAATTGCAATAGTGGCCGCAAAGACTACCAAAGCAAAAACTGCCAAGACTACAAAAGCTAAAACAACTAAAGCAAAAACTGCAAAAACAACTAAAGCAAAAACTGCAAAAACGACTAAAGCGAAAACTGCCAAAAAAACAACTAAATCTAAAACCCAAAGAACCAAAGTTATTTGTATTTCTCACAAAGAAGATGCTGATGGAATTAGTTCTGCAGCTTTGATAAGACAGGCCTTTGGAGGAGATGCAATCTTAGTAGATTATCCTGGACAAATGGATGCATTACGTCAAGTAGTAGAAGATGAAAAATTAAAGTCTCTTTACATCTGTGATTTGGGTTTGAGCAAAAAGACCCAAGATGAATTTGTTGAATTGATTGCTTCTTTGAGAAAAAAACGAGTATCTGTAACTTACATTGACCATCATGACATTGACCCAGAGATTGTAAAACAATTGGTAAAACTAAAAGTCAAAATGATTCATGACATTAACGAATGTACTGCAGTATTAGTTTACTCTGCTTTCAAATCAAAACTCACTGATCATGCCTCATTTATCGCCACATGTGCTGCAATTACCGATTATATGGAAGACAGACCAATTGGGTCCAAATTATTACAAATTTACGATAGACAATTTGCTTTGATTAGCGCTACTGTTTTGACTTACAATATAGTTGGTCATCAAAAGGATCCTGATTATCTCCTATATCTGGTTGAAGAACTAGCTGATTCCAAATTCCCCCATGAGATACCCAACACCTTTGAATTTGCTCAAATCCAAGTGGAAAAACTTTCTCAAATGATTGCAAAAGTAAAGGAGGGCCTAAAGACTATGAAGAATCTTGGATATATGGAAATTTTAGATTCTGGTGCAAGTGGCGCAGTTAATTTTGTACTTGGTTTGTCTGGTAAGAATGTCGGTGTTGCTTACAAAGAGCGTGTTGATCACGGAATTTATGCTGTATCAATTCGTGGTTCAAAATCACTTGATACTCACTTGGGAAAAATTGTAAACGTACTTGCTACTGATCTTGGTGGCTCTGGAGGCGGACATGATAAAGCATGTGGCGCTGTTATTCCAAAACCAAAGATTATGACCTTTATCAAAGCACTGAATAAAAAATTAAACTAAGTTTTTATTTTTCTAATTATTTTTTAATCTGTCTATATCCTAAAACTGCAGGAATACAATATGGACATCCTATTTGTGAAATTGAGCAGCAACAAAAACAATCACATTTTTCTTTTATGTTTACATTCTTGGCAACTCATATCGTTTACTCCTTGGCTTTGATCTTAGTCTTGTTTTGCAACAATGACACACATAATCTTTAGTTTCGATAAACAATGCACAGAGTGAACACCACTTTTGTCCAGAATTATATCTTAAATTATTTGCAATTCCTTTTGGTTTTAATCGCTCACAAATTCCTGTACAAGTTTGGGCCATAAAATAAAATGATTCAAAAATCTATTTAAGACAATTTCCAAATTAGAACTTAATCTGAAAATTCTACTATTGCATCAACTTCTGTCATTGAGTTAAGTGGCAAGCTTGCAACACCTACTGCAATTCTTGAGTGTTTTCCTATATCTCCAAAAACCTCGTAAATAAAATCTGAAGCTCCATTGATTACTTTTGGCTGATTCGAAAATTCAGGATTTGAATTTACAAATCCTGATAATCTTACAATTCTTGAAACTTTGTCCAAACTTCCCAATTCTCTTTTTATCTGTGCCAAAATGTTGATTGCACATAATTTTGCTGACTTTTGACCCGTCTCCAGATTTTCATCTGAAACCTTCCCAGTATAGGCTACCTTTCCTTCCTCAAAAGGAATTTGACCTGAAATGAAGAGTAAATTTCCGGTTTTTACTGCTGGAATGTAAGATCCTGCTGGAGTTGGAGGGGAAGGAAGAGTAATTCCAAGCGTCTCAAGTTTTTCTTCAATCAAGCAGATTGTGGCTATTTTTTATCTGATTTTAATTTTTAGATATTTTGATGTGAGTTTTTTCGCCTTTATTTGAGGTTTGAAATGCCATTCGAGTTTTGTATCCTTTCTTTTGCAAATATCCATCTAAAATCGAAACCCATGGTAGAGAATGACCACTGTTTATTTTCGACTCTACTGTAATGTTTTTTGAATTTGCATCAAAATTCACGTGACCTGAGCACATGATTTGCATTGCAGCATCAATTAGCTCAATAACATCATCCAGAGATTTTGATTTTAGATTAACTCCATTTTTCTCAAGTAGTTTCAACATGTCTGCATCAAGTTTTTTTGAAACAATCATGGAATTTAGGACGTGATTTAATCCACTTTCATTTACAATTCTAATTATCTTGTAGATTTCCTGTGATTCAGATTTTGTCATATCTGCAATACATTCGGTCCTTATTGCATTCTTCCAAACGTTTGAAAATAATTTACTTTGATTATCTCCTAAAATCTCAGTTGAAGAAAAGTTTGCAGCTTTTCCATTTTGATCACTAACCATTAAGATTTCAGTTTCATCAAAAACAAAGCAGTTTTGAACAACGTCTGATGCTCGAATTTTTACTCCGTCAGGAATAGTTTTGTAAGATTCTGAACCAATTAATGAAGTTGGAACAATAATTTTTACATCTAAATTCCTTCTCATTACTGATAGGAGTTGTTCTTTGCATTCAGACAGCAATCCAAGCCCCCATTGATCAACTGCAATTTGAATTGATGATTTTGTACCTTCAATCATTTGTTGAAGTTGACTCAAGACATTGTTAGCTGAAATTTGAAAATATCGCTTCTCCTCAGAACCTCTTGACTTTCTACTCTCCTCACTTGCTTTTTTTAGCTGTGAAACAAGAGAATTCATTGCATTTACTTTGTTGATTTGTTCGTGGATTATGGAGTCAAAGGCGTCTTCTGGAGCAATGGCAGTACACATTATGGGCTTACTTTTTGAGATTATTGCTAGCTTTTTGTTTTCTAGTTTTAGTAATGTGGGGTAGACCTTGGTTCTAGGAAGGTCCGAATAATAGGCAAGTTCGCTTGCTGAAATGGTGCCCTTTGCTATCAATGCTACATAGGCTTGAGCTTCATACTTGGAAAGACCAAATTCTTCCAAGCTTACCGTCAGAGAGTGCTCGTTTACCATGATTCTAGTTTACAATCCCTTAGGTAAAATCGAGAGCTAAATTCCTTTACACAAGTGCTCAAAATATTTCAAAAATGTATCTACAATATGGTGTGACTGTGGTTAATGAATAATTTGGTACATGGCCCTCAAATACAAATTTTCAACAATATTCTATGATATGGGTGGGCAATACAGTTTATCTTTAGATTCAGCCAAAATTTCACAAACTCAAACCATAGTCCCACGACTTGACTATTCAAATAATCTGATTAGTCAGATAATTCAGGTACTAAAAAACAAAAAAGCTTTGCTAAAAAAATCAAACAAACAACTCTTGCAATATGAAGACAATGATTTGATTTGCTTAAGAGCAATAGATGTTGAGAGAAGAGTTTCTTATTCCCTTGAAACTTTGTATCAAATACAAAAAAAGATGGAATTAATATCAAGAATAGATGCAATTCCAAAACTTTTTCCATCAATTGTACCTGTGTTACGAACAATCAGTGCCCAACTTGTCGACGTTGAACCTGAATCAAGTCAAAAACTATCTGAGCTTTCGGTGCACCTCGGAAGTATTGTTTTGGATTCGGCAGCCATAACAAAGGCTCAATTTGATTTTGTCCAGTCAAGCCATGAATCCTCAACCTTACTTGATGAAGTAAAATTGATGGTAGACTCTAAAATAAATAAGCAGTATGCTCATCTTGATTTTTTTGCAGTAGTGGGTAATTGACATTTTTAAAACCCAGCCGTGTTGCAAAGGATTTGGATTTTATCAAAAACATTTCAAAAAGAGTTGACCAAAAACTAGCTCAAAAAAACTCTTCAAAGATTGATTTTGACAAACTAACTTTAGAAGAACTTCAAGATATTCACAAGCTAGTTGGAATTGCCAATTTTTTGCTTGCAAAATATGAGGACAAAAAAGATACTAAAGAAATACTTGAATATTTTGTCTCAATAATTAAAGAGTCATCTGAATCTCTTGAGGAAATAGATGATGAGGTTGCAGTATTGATTTTATCTGCAGAAGACTCACTTCACAAAATAAAAGACATGCACGCTAACATTTCAGAAAAATATGACCTTGAAAAGACTCCTTCTGCGAAAGACTCCCCAGAAACTAGTGCAAATAATTTAACCAAAATCGCGATTGACATTAACTCCCAAGAATACCAAGAAAATTCTACAGAGAAAGATGCACAGGTGATATAGATGAGTATGGCTCCCCAAGAATTAGAAAATAATGCTAGCAAATATGCCTCAGAAGCTATCAAATTTGATTCTCAAGGAGCAAGAGGAATGGCAATTGCCAACTACCAAAAGGCAATTGATTCTCTGGTAAAATTATTGCAATTATATCCAAATAGCAAGCTTAACGCCCTTTACAAAGAAAGATGCAACTCTTACCATGGTCGCATCAAAGCCCTTCAAGACTCTCACGGAATAGAACCTGCAGTAGATCCTGAAGCATCAGCTGAGGAACAAAAGAAATCAGTTGAGCGCCAAGAAGATGAAAATGACTTTGAAGAACTTGTAATGAAGGAAAAACCAAACATTAGTTGGAATGAAGTCATTGGACTAGAAGATGCAAAAAGTGCATTACGTGAATCAATTGTTTACCCCACTAAAAGACCAGATCTGTTCCCTCTTGGTTGGCCAAAAGGAATGCTGCTTTATGGTCCACCAGGTACAGGAAAAACTATGCTTGCAGCAGCTACTGCAAGTGAGATGGATGGTTATTTCATCAATGTCGATGCCTCATCAATGATGAGCAAGTGGCTTGGTGAAGCAGAAAAGAATGTTTCAAAATTATTCAGAATGGCTCGACGTTACGCTGAAAAAGAAGGAAAACCAGTAATTTTGTTTGTTGATGAGGTTGATTCACTGTTAGGGTCTAGAAATAGTGAGGTTGGCGGTGAAATTAGAACCAAAAACCAATTCTTAACTGAAATGGATGGAGTAAATGGAAAAGGCAAAGATTTGATGATGTATGTCATTGGTGCAACCAACAAACCATGGAGTCTTGACTGGCCATTCTTGAGAAGATTCCAAAAAAGAATCTATGTTTCTCTTCCAACACAAGAAGCAAGAGAAAGTTTGTTTACTCAGTACACTAAAGATTTGGAAATTGGTGCCAGAGTAAGTTCATTAGAATTAGCAAAAATCTTTGATGGTTACAGTGCATCTGATATCAAAGATGTCTGTCAAGCAGCACATCTTAAGACAGTTCATGAATTATTTGATTCCCCCGATTATCATGAACCAGTCGAAGGAGAAGAAGCACAAAAACCAAGAGCTATTACTACTGCTGACTTTAGAGAGATAATGGCAAGAAGAAAGCCAAGTGTATCAACTGAAATGATTAGAGCATATCATAAATGGAGCGAGGAGTTCCGGGCCCTCTAAAATCATTTTATCTCTTTATTTTTAAAACGATTTTTTTATTTCTGCAACTGTCTTTAATTGCTCAAAATAATCATCTTTGGAATCTGCTCTGATATCGCATACTAGATGTTGTAAACCTACTTTTTGATATTCTTGAATTTGAGAGATTATTTCATCTGTATTTCCAACTAAACGCAAGCGAGGTCTACCATCAGTTCCAGTATATTGAGAGCTGATTTTCTGATTTGCTGCAAAATTAATTCTCAAAGTCCAAAGGTAATCATTTTTTCTCATATCAAGAATCTCTTGCATGCCGTTAAGATATTGCTGTGATGAAATTCCTACTGGGTGCCATCCATCACCTGTAACTGCAACGCGTTTCAATGCTCCTTTTGATTGCCCTCCAATCAGTATTGGTGGTCCGTTAGGGGATTTAGGCATTGGTTCACAAGAAAAACCTTCTTCAAAATATTCTCCTGACCACATTTTTTTCATAATTTTTATATTTTTTTCAAAAGTTTTGGTTCTGTTTGAAAATCCTTGATTTATCATTTGAAATTCTTTCTTATTCCAACCTATTGCAGCACCAATCAACACTCTTCCTTCTGATAAGGAATCAAGTGTTGCAATTTGCTTTGCCAGCAAAAAAGGATCTCGTAAGGGAACTACAATAATTGACGACCCCAACTGAACCGTATTGGTGATTGAAGCTAAAAACCCCAATGTAGTAATGGTTTCAAACACTCTATTCCAAGGGGAGTTTTCTTTTGGAACTATGATGTGATCAGAAAGCCAAATCGAATCTAAATTATTATTTTCAATTTCATTTGCAGCATCTCTTAAAAAATCTCTCTCAGGAAGGTTTCCGTAATTTGCAAGCGAGATGCCAATTTTCATGTCTTCAATAACTAACATCTTGTCTTTACATTTTCCTAATGGTTTGGGGACAATTTTATTGACATTACAATTTTTTTGCGATCAATTTTTTTTCTAAAGAATTAGTCACAAAAACTTAAATCACCAATGAGAAACAATTGACGAGGGTCACAATAACTACCAAAAAATCAAGCCACGCAAACAAATTTGGGAAGCTGATCTTTGATGATGGAACCGTCCTTGATGGGATGGGATTTGGTTATTCTACAACAGTTTTTGGTGAAATCGTATTTAACACTGGAATGGTTGGCTATCCCGAAACCTTAACTGATCCATCTTACAGCGGGCAAATTCTTACACTCACTTATCCACTAGTTGGAAATTATGGCGTTCCAGACCCATCAATTAAAGATGAAGATGGAATTTCAAAGTTCTTTGAATCTGATAAAATCCAAATTCGGGGATTAGTAGTTCATGAACTATCTCAAACTGCAAGCCACTGGAACCTTGCAATGACACTTGATGAATGGCTTTACAATGAAAAAATTCCTGGAATTTCAGGTATAGATACCCGAGAATTGACAAAAAAACTTCGTACTAGTGGAGTTATGATGGCAGCCTTAGTGGTATCTGATACTGAAATTGATGTTGAAAAAATCAAAAAACAACTTTTGGAAGCCCCAAAATACACATCTGAAAAATTCATGGATGTAGTTTCCACTAAAGAAGAAAAAACCTATGGGACTGAAGACAAATCAATAGTTGTAATTGACACCGGTTCCAAAAATGCAATATTACGCAACATTCGAGAACTTGGATACAAGGTAATTAAATTACCCTGGAATACTCCGTTTGAGAAAATACAATCTTACAATCCAAAAGGTGTAGTGATTAGTAATGGCCCAGGTGATCCTCAAAACTGTCCAGATACTGTAGAGACTGCAAAAAAACTAATTGAAAATAACATTCCAACATTAGGAATTTGTTTGGGTGCACAAATAATTGGTCTTGCAGGAAATGCTGATACTTACAAATTAAAATATGGACATCGAGGACAAAACAAACCTTGCATTAATTTGGAAACAAATCAAGTTTTTGTTACAAGTCAGAATCATGGTTACTGTGTTGATCCTGACTCTTTAGAAAATTCAGATTTTAATTTATGGTTCAAAAATGCAGACGATAAAACAGTCGAAGGAATAAAACACAAAACACAAAACTGTATTGCAGTTCAGTTTCATCCTGAAGCTGCACCAGGACCTTATGATTGTAAATTCGTCTTTGAAGAGCTAGACAAACTAATCGGGAAATAAAATTGCCAAAAGATGAATCTCTAAAGAAAATACTTGTACTGGGAAGCGGTGCAATCAAAATTGGCGAAGCTGGAGAATTTGATTATTCTGGAAGTCAGTGTCTTAAAGCAATTCATGAAGATGGATTGCAAAGTGTTTTGATAAATCCAAATATTGCAACAATTCAAACTGATACTAGATTTGCAGACAAAGTCTATCTACTTCCAGTAAATCCACAATACGTTGAATCAATAATTGAAAAAGAGACTCCTGATGGAATAATGCTTGCTTATGGTGGACAGACTGCTTTGAATTGTGGAGTAAAACTAGACGAGGCCGAAGTTCTCAAAAAATATGGAGTCAAAGTACTTGGAACCCAAGTTCAAGGAATTAAAAATACTGAAGACAGACAGCTTTTCAAGGATCAAATGACTGAGGCAGGTGTTCCTGTGCTCAAAAGTAAGACTGTAACTAATTTTGATGATGCCAAAAAGGTGGCAGGTGAACTTGGATATCCTGTAATAATTAGAGTGGCATATACCCTAGGTGGGAGAGGAGGTGGAATCGCACACAATGAGATTGAATTACATGAAATTGTAGAGCGTGGGCTCAAAGCCAGTCTTGTTGGCCAAGTCCTAATTGAAGAATACATTGGTCATTGGAAACAAATCGAATATGAAGTAATGCAAGATTATGGTGGAAATAACGTCATTGTTTGTAATATGGAAAACGTTCTTTCAATGAAAGTACACACTGGAGATAACATTGTTGTTGCCCCTTCTCAAACAATTGATAATCACGAATACCACATGTTACGTTCAGCAGCTTTGCGTGCAACAAAACATGTTGGAATAGTTGGTGAGTGCAATATTCAATATGCTCTAGATTCTGATTCTGATAGGTATGTGGCAATTGAAATTAATCCACGTCTTTCTCGGTCATCAGCTCTTGCAAGCAAGGCAACAGGTTACCCGCTTGCTTACATGTCTGCAAAAATTGGATTAGGATATAGTTTACCAGAGCTTGTAAACAGAATTACAAAAAGCACAACAGCTTGTTTTGAGCCCTCGCTTGATTACATAGTATGCAAACATCCTAGATGGGATTTCTCAAAGTTTGAACTAGTGAATAGAAAACTTGGTGTCACTATGAAATCAGTTGGTGAAGTGATGGCAGTTGGACGAACTTTTGAAGAATCATTGCAAAAAGCCATTAGAATGCTTGATATCGGAAATGATGGATTAGTTCTGAATCGTGCTAATGGAAAAACCTACACTGAGGAAGAGATTGAAGAAAAGCTATCTCATCATGATGATCAAATTCTGTACAACGTTGCAATTGCACTAAAGATGGGAGTCTCTATTGAAAGAATTTACAAACTATCTGCAATTGATCCTTGGTTTATTGAAAAAATCAAAAATATTATAGAACTTGAATCTAAAATCAAATCTTCTGAACTTGATGAATCCCTGATGTGGGAGGCAAAAAAGATGGGATTTGCTGATAAACAAATTGCACGCGCAAAAGGCCAAACCCCTGATTCTGTGCGTGAATTACGCAAGAAATTAGGCGTGATTCCTTCTGTGAAGCAAATTGATACCCTTGCAGCAGAGTGGCCTGCAGTCACAAACTACCTGTATCTTACGTATGGTGGTCATTCCCATGATGTTGAAATTCCCAAAGATGACAAGGGAATTATTGTTGTTGGCGCAGGTCCGTATAGAATTGGAAGCAGTGTGGAGTTTGATTGGGGTACAGTCAACATGGTTTGGGGTCTTCAAGAGAATGGAGAAAAAAATGTCTCAGTTGTAAACTGTAATCCTGAAACTGTCTCAACTGATTATGATATTTGTACAAGATTATACTTTGAGGAGCTAACTCAAGAAAGGATTCTTGATATTACAGAGTTTGAAAATCCAAAAGGAATAATCACATGTGTTGGTGGACAAACAGCAAACAATCTAACTCCTGGTTTAGCTGAAAAAGGAATTAACATTTTGGGGACTAGTGCACATGATGTTGATCGAGCAGAAGACCGCTCAAAGTTTAGTGCAGAACTTGACAAACTTCACATACAACAACCACGTTGGCAGGCATTTTCAAACCTTAATGAGGCAAGAAACTTTGCACAAGAAGTAGGCTTTCCTGTAATTGTTCGGCCATCTTATGTTCTGTCAGGTGCTGCAATGAAAGTTGTATGGTCTCAAGATGAATTAAAAAAATATGTTAAAGAAGCAACAGATGTCTCACCTGATCATCCTGTTGTAATTTCAAAATTTATGCTAAATTCTCTAGAAGTTGATGTTGATGGAATTAGTAATGGTAAAGAAGTTATCATTGGTGCAATAGTAGAACATATTGATAGTGCTGGAGTTCATTCAGGAGATGCAATGATGTGTATTCCTCCATGGCGTCTTAACAACAAAACTATTGAGACCATTACCGAATATACCAAAAAAATTGCAACCACTTTTAATGTAAAAGGTCCATTTAATCTACAATTTCTGATTCATGATAATCATGTCTATGTGATTGAGCTTAACATTAGAGCATCAAGGTCCATGCCATTTGTCTCCAAACTTGTAAAGACCAACTTGATTGCTCTTGCTTCTAAAGCCATACTTGACAAACCTCTCCCGCCAATACCTGAAAACAAGTGGCAAAAAATCCACAATTATGGTATCAAAGTACCTCAGTTTTCATTTATGCAGCTTGAAGGGGCAGACATTGCTCTAGGCGTGGAGATGCAATCTACAGGAGAGGCTGCTTGTTTTGGGGAGAGTTTCTATGATGCCTTGTCCAAAGGGCTGATCTCAGTAGGATACAACCTTCCTGAGACCGGAGCTGCTATAGTTACAGTTGGCGGATCTCAAAACAAAGAAAAATTACTCCAGTCTATTGCTCTTTTGAAAAATCTTGGATTCAAGATCTATGCTACAGAACACACTGCAGAATTTCTAGAAGAAAAAATTGGTGAAGTAGATATAGTTCACAAGATTTCAGAGCCTGAAAGGAAACCCAACATCGCAGATTTACTTTATGAAAGAAAAATTAATTTCATAATTAATATTCCCAGCACATCCACTCTGGAAAAATATGTTGGAATGCTTGAAGATGAATATCAGATTAGAAGAAAATCATTAGAGCTTGGTGTTCCAGTTTTAACAACAATAGAATTAGCTGAATCATTTGTAAAAACTCTAGAGTGGAGAAAAAACAATAAAACCACAATTAATCCAATTGAACCTTATGACCCAATTAATCACAATACTTGATCCAAAATAGTTTCATCACCAATTATTGTACCATCGAGTGTTACTATACGAGCTGAAGAAACTTGCTTTATTTTTTCAATAATTGGAGAAATTGATTTTTTGTATTGTCTTTTCGATGTTGCATAAAAATACTTGTTAAATGATGGCACAATTGTAATTTCTAGTTCTCCCGAAGTACTTGGAAAAATATTTTCTTTTTTTGTTTTAAGTGAAATCCAAACTCTTTGTCCATTAACAACAGACTCTTCTTGAAAAAATACTGGATGTACATGACCCATAACAATTTTGTTGACATGTGAAAAATTTTCAGAAGGCATTGTATGGCCATGTGTAAACAAAATATTTTCTTCAACCATTCCAGTTGAGCTAATGAGAGTAATGTCATCAGGTACCAATCTTTGGATATTAGCATCATGATTTCCAGGAACCAAAATCACATGGCATTTTTTACTAATTTTTTCAAAAAATAATGGCACATCATTCCACTCTGTTTTTGATATTGTCTTTATGCTTGACTTTACATCTCCAAGAAGTATGACTGAATCTGGCTTTTCAGAGGCTATTATTTGAGAAATCTCATCAATGGTCTCATCAACAGTAGTGTTTTTGCCCAAAAATATCTCATTTGAGGCAAGGCTGCTTTCAAAACCAATATGCAAGTCCGAAACTACTGCATACCTTTTTTGGCCTTCAATTAGTAGTGCGGGTTTGTTTTGAACAATGTGCTCTTGCAACATCAAAAATATACGCAAGACTTCTGATTAATCTCTTATGACCCAAACCTCAGACAGGATAGAATCTCTAGTTTCTGAAAAACGAGTCAAAAAACATGTCTTCTATCCAAGTAAAAGAGAAATTTGGACTGTAGTTGGAAAAGGAAAAGAACATTGGCTGGATCCAGAGGCAGAATATTGCTCATGCCCGGGATTCTATTTTGGAAATATCTCTAGTAAAAAATCATGCTATCATCTTGAATCCGCCAAGTTGGCAATTCAGAAAAATATGTATGAAAAAGTAGAATTTTCAGACGATGAATATTCTGATTTTATTTGTAGCTTGTTATCTGATTTGTAAAACACAAATTATTAGAACGGGTTAATTACTAGAAAAGATGAAAAATACCATGGATGAAGAAGTATACAATCAGCAAATTGAAGCCATAGCAGGAGCAATGATAGAAGATGACTTGTCTATTGATGAACAGGATCCTGCCAACCTAGAAAAATACAAAGAAAAAGCAATGTCGGTTTATAATCTTAGAGATGAAGATGCTATGAAATTAGTTTACGAGGCTCTTCTTTATTTGAAATTAAAAAATTCTCCAGACGGTGATCCACTTACAAAAGGGGATCAATTCGGAGCTGGATTTAGTTAGTTTTATTGCAACGGAATAGCCTCAACATCATCTTGTGAGACTCCTTTCCATAACCCTACCATTCCTTCTGGCTCAACTTCTTCTACTTTGGTAATTTGTTGAATTTTGATTTGGTCCGGTGTTGGTGGTCTCCATAACATGGCCATATAGTCACCCACTTGACCTGTTTTGCTAGGAAGTGCCATTGTTATCTTGTCTTTGGAAAATCCCTTTGCAACCAAGGCATTTTCTGCTTTTTCTCGTAAATCCATTCTTCCATGAAGGAATAGATAGATGTCTTTTTGAGTATCAATCTCAGCCATACATTCAAAGGATCTGCAAAACTAAATCAACCTTTCCTGATCCTGCACCTTCCAAAAAGGGTTAAATTACAAGGTAAAAGATTTTGATCTGTGAAAATATTCACTGTAGGCAGTAAATCATTTGTTACAAGCTTTCAACTAGCTGGTATTCCAGGAATTATTTCCTCTACTCCTGAGAAAGCTTTGGATGAAATTAGAAAATTAACCGATGATTCCGACGTGGGCCTTGTTTTAGTATCTGATGACATTACTGAATCAATAAACGATGAATTAACTGAACTAAGAGCAGAAAAATCTACACTTGTCTTTGCTCTTCCAGCAACTGGGAGTGAAAAGACCGAAGTTGATTATAGGGTAATGCTTAAGAAGATTCTCGGAGTCTAGAGTCTAATCTACTTATATTCAATATTCTTCTAGTTTGACATGAAGACTGCATACGTCAAAGAGCCTTCGACTATCTCAGTTGATGACACAGAAAAACCATCTCTAGGACCTGGTGATATCTTAGTTCAGATGTATGCATGTGGAATTTGTGGCTCTGATTTAGAAAAGGTATTTGGTCAATATGGTAAACCATCCATGAAACTAGGTCATGAACCAGCAGGAGTAGTTGTTGATATTGGCGAAAATGTAACTGAATTTGCAAAAGGTGATAGAGTCTTTACACATCATCATGTTCCTTGTTATTCATGTCATCATTGTAGTCATGGAAATGAAACAATGTGCAAAAAATATTATGAAACAAATCTTTCACCTTGTGGTTTATCTGAAGAGTATGTAGTTCCTGAATGGAATGTATCTCATGGTGGAGTACTAAAGCTACCTGATTCTATGTCGTTTGAAGAGGCTGCAATGATTGAGCCACTTGCATGCTGTGTAAGAGCATGGACAAAATATCCTTATCGGGAAGGTGACTCTGTAGCAGTTTTTGGAGTTGGGCCTACTGGAATGATGCATGTAATGTTGGCTCATACCAAAAAGTTTTCAAAAATATTTTGTTTTGATGTAAATGATTTTCGTTTAGATTTTGCAAAAAAGTTCAATGTAACTGAAACAATACGGTCTACGGATGAAAAAAGATTCGAAAAAATTCTTAATCAAACTGAATCTCGTGGTGTAGATGTTGCAATAGTAGCAACTAGCAGTCTAAAAGCACTTGTAGATGCAATAGAGATGGTACGAAAAGGAGGAGCAGTAATGATGTTTGGAGTTCCATCAAAAGGCGCTAAAATTGATTTGGATATGAGTAAAGTGTACTCTAAGGAAATTACTTTAGTTACAAGTTATGCTGCATCAGATAATGACACCAAAGAGGCCTTGGAGTTAATTGAATCAGGAAAATTAGATGTAAAACAACTCATAACTCATACATATCCCATTTTAGATTCCCAAAAAGCATTTGATCATGCCAGAAGTGGGGAAAATGCCATGAAGATAATCATTACCAAATAAGAAAGGCTTAAGAAAGGCACATTTTTTGTCAAATTCGAAGTAAAATGGAATGGGGACTAAAAAATAGACTTGCAAAAATAATCAAACCACAAAATAATCGTGCATTAATGTTAGCAGTGGACCATGGATATTTCTTAGGCCCAACTGAAAAATTAGAAAATGCTAGGAAAACAATCAGTCCACTTTTGAAATACTGTGATTCTTTGATGCTCACAAGGGGTGTCCAAAGAAATGCCGTAGATGCAAACACACCAGTTCCAATGGTTCTACGAGTTTCAGGTGGTTCTAGTATTATTGGTGAGGATCTTTCTCAAGAGGAAATCACAGTATCTATGGAAGAAGCCATCCGACTCAATGTCGCTGCAGTGGCAATGTCGATGTTTGTTGGCTCTAAATATGAAAATCAAACAATTGTAAATCTTGGAAAACTAGTCAATGAGGCAAACCGTTATGGCATTCCGGTATTGGCAGTAACTGCAGTTGGAAAGGAACTTGGAAAAGATGCAAGATATCTTTCCCTTGCATGCAGAATCGCAGCTGAGCAGGGTGCTCATGTTGTCAAGACCTACTATTGTGAAAACTTTGAAAAAGTTGTCGAAGCTTGTCCTGTGCCAATAATTGTAGCAGGAGGAAAGAAAATTCCAGAAAGGGATGCAATGCAATTAACATACAATTCAATCAAAGCAGGAGCTGTTGGAGTTGACATGGGAAGAAACATCTGGCAATCTGAAAACCCAGTACCGATGATTCGTGCAGTTAGAGCAATAATTCATCAAAACTATAACGTTGACCAAGCTTACAAACTATACCAAGACTTGTGCAACCAAAGTAAGCAAGGAAAAACAAAGACCAAAAAACCTAATCAACAAAAAAAACAAAACAAAACAAACAAAACAAAACAAAACAAAACAAAACAAAACAAAACAAAACAAAACAAAACAAAACAAAACAAAACAAAACAAACAAAATCCAAATCAGAAACCAAAAGAATCTAAAAACTAACCCTTAATCTTTGACAAGTGGATATGAACTATCTTCCACGTTGGGTGCTTTACTAAAACAAATGTAGCTCGTCCATCAATTGACATGTGCTCACCAGTATATGCTTTGGTATCCACCAGCATACCTTTTTGGTTTAGCTCAAAGGCAACCACTGCTGTATCACCAAAAACACTGATTTTCGGTTTTGTAATTTGATAATCATAGTCAGTAATGCTGATGAACTTTAGTTGCTCAAGTTCCAAAGTAGTTTGTATATCTTTGAGATCATATGGCGGCAAGTCACTAAAGCTTGAAAATTTGGAATCCTCAAGATGAATTTCTTTGAGATGGGTAAAATCCTTGGTTTTCCCTGCCTCAAAAAAGGCCTCAATTACCTTGATTATCTCTTCATTTTCTGACAAAGTCGATACTTTAGGGAAAAATAATGAGTTTAAGTCTTCTGAAATTCTTACAAATTTTTGATTATTTTTTTGAGAATCTTTATTAGGAATATCCGATGTCTATTTTTGAAATTAAATGACAGAAAAATTACAAAAAACAACTAGTCTGCTTTTGCTAGTTGATATTGTGCTTTAGCGCACGTTACATATCAGGTTAAAATCATGGCAACTGACTTGGAAAATAAAATGGAAACAATGAGTGGTGCAAAAGCACTCATGAAGGCCTTGGAAAAAGAAGGGGTTAAGGAGGTATTTGGCTTACCGGGAGGTGCAAATCTTCCAATGTATGATGAATTTGCAAGATGTGACATACGACACATCTTGACCCGGCATGAACAATCTGCAGCTCATATGGCAGACGGCTTTGGAAGAGTTAGCAGAAAACCAGGCGTATGCTTTGCAACATCAGGCCCTGGGGCCACTAATATTTTGACTGGGATTGCAACAGCTCAAGCTGATTCGGCTCCAATGGTTGCAGTAACTGGACAAGTACCAGTTGCAATGATTGGAAGAGATGCATTTCAAGAAAGTGATATCATTGGAATGGCAAATCCTGTTGTAAAATATGCATTTCAACCAAGAGATGCCAAAGAAGTTCCTGAAGCTGTAAGAAAAGGATTTTTCATTGCAGAGACTGGAAGACCAGGCCCTGTACTGATTGACATACCTAAAGATGTTCAGACAAACCAAGCTGAGATGGTTTTTCCTGACGAATTTAAGATTCGTGGTTATCATCCATGGGCTGATCCTGATATGGTAAATGTAGAAAAAGCAATTACGATGCTTCTAGGAGCTGAAAAACCAGTAATATTGGCAGGAGGCGGAACAATTATCTCATCAGCGTTTGCCGAACTACAAACCCTAGCTGAATTACTAATGATTCCAGTAGTAACTACTTTCAAAGGAAAAGGATCATTTCCAGAAAACCATCCGTTATCTTTAGGCCCAATTGGAATGCATGGACATGCTGAAGCTAACAAAATAATGACTGAAGCTGATTGTGTTCTAGCAATAGGAACTAGATTCTCTGATCGTTCAGTTGGAACATTTGAAGAATTTGAAAAGCGACTTAAGATTATCCATATGGATGTTGACCCCGCTGAGATTGGGAAGAACCAAACAACATCAGTTGCAGTAGTAGGCGACGTCAGAGCTTCTCTTAGAATTATGGTAAAGATGCTTATGCAAAAGGCCATCAAACAAACCGATGAAAACAAGTGGTTACAACACGTAAAAGAAACAAAAGAGTACTGGCGAGAAAACCTGAAACTTCACCCCGGAGAAATGGGTGCAGCTAAGATCTTAAGAAAACTTCGTGAGCTTTTACCTCATCAATCAATAATAACAACTGAAGTAGGTCAGCATCAAATGTGGGCATCACTATTCTTTGATGTTATTCAACCAGGAACTTTCTTTAGCTCGACTGGTCTTGGAACCATGGGTTGGGGATTTCCAGCAGCAATTGGTGCCAAGGTAGCAAAACCAGATGTTCATGTAGTGGATATTGCAGGTGATGGTAGTTTTGCAATGACAGAAAACTCTTTGGCCACTGCAGTTTTAGAAGACATTCCAGTAATTGTATTTGTGATGAATAACTTTACTTTAGGTATGGTAGCTCAATGGCAAAGAACATTTTATGAAAGAAGAATGATTGGAGTTGACCAAGGTAAGTATTGTCCTGATTATGTTAAACTAGCAGAGTCATACGGTGCACAAGGATTGCGAGCTCAATCAATGGATGAACTTGACAAAGCCATAAAGACGGCACTTAGCAGCAATGTTGCAACTGTAATTGACATTCCAATTGATCCTGAAGAAGATGTTCTCCCATTTGTAGCACCTGGAACTTCACTAAAAGATATGGTGTTGCCATCCTAGGTGTTTTGTTATGTGGGCAATTCTTTCAATTTTAGTTGAAAATAAACCAGGTATTCTGTTTAAGGTAACTCACCTATTCCGATCTCGTAATTTTAACATTGATAGTATTTCTGTAGGGGTTACAGAGAATCCTGAATACTCTAGGATGACTATAACCACGTATGGTGATGAAAAACAAGTCACTCAGATAGTAAAGCAGCTAGACAAAATGATTGATACTGTAGAAGTAAAGCAACTAGATGAGCACAAAACTGTGTATAGGGAACTGAGTATTTTTAAGATTAAGGTGAGTAATGCTAATGATAGTATGGAAATTAACAAGTTGGCCAATGCATATGGCGGGAAAGTTCACGATGTCAAAAAAGACTCCATCATGGTAGAATTGACTGCCACGCCTGATCAAATTACTGCATTTGAGGAATTAGCATTACAATTTGGAATAATTGATGTTGCAAGAACAGGAGTAGCAGCATTGCAAAGGAGTGGAGCATCGTGACTAAGGTAAGAATATTTGATACTACATTAAGAGATGGAGAACAAACCGTCGGTGTTTCATTATCTCCTGACCAAAAATTATCGATTGCAAAAAAACTTGATGAGCTTGGAGTAGATGCAATTGAAGCTGGTTTTCCAGTAATTTCTGAAGGTGAACTCAAAGCAGTCAAAATGATTAGTTCTGCAGGTTTATCATGTGAGATTGCTGGATTAACTAGAACAATCAAAAAAGATATTGACGCTGCAATTGATGCAGGTCTAAATTATATTCATACCTTTATCGCAACTTCTGACATTCACTTAGAGCATAAACTCCAAATGACTCGAGAGCAAGCACTTGAAAAAGCAATTGAAGCTGTAGAGTATGGTAAATCACATGGACTTCAAGTGGAGTTTTCTGCAGAAGATGCTTCAAGAACTGATAGAGAATTTCTAAAAAAAGTTTATGGAGCAGTTGCAAAGGCCGGAGCAGATAGAGTAAACATTCCTGATACTGTAGGATACTCGACGCCCGAATACATGGCAGAAATTACCAGAGACACAATTGAAGCTACAAACCTACCAGTAAGCGTTCACTGTCATAATGATTTTGGTTTAGCTGTTGCAAACTCTCTAGCAGGAATTCATGCAGGAGCTGCATGTGCACATGTTACAATTAATGGAATTGGTGAAAGAGCAGGAAATGCATCATTAGAAGAACTTTCAATGGCACTCAAATGTTTACCCTATGAACAAAAATACGAAACTAATATCAAATCTGAATTAATCTATGAAACATCACGATACATCTCAAAGACTGTGGGAATTATTGTTCAGCCAAACAAGGCAATAGTGGGGGCTAATGCATTTGGGCACGAATCAGGAATCCATACGCATGGTGTATTGAGCAACCCGCTTACATACGAGCCAATTAGCCCTGAACTAGTCGGAAGACGTAGATGGCTTCAAGTTGGAAAACATGCAGGAGTACATGGAATGAATGCAATGTTAGCAGATTATGGAGTAAAACCTTCCGAAGAGCAATCAAAACAAATCTTAGAAAAAGTCAAAATGATTGGTGATCAAGGAAAGCAGCTCACTGATGTTGAATTATTATCAATTGCTAGTGAAGTGATGGGTGACAAAGATCTAAAAAGAATTGTTCAGTTAACAGGATTTTCTGTATCCACAGGAATTGGAACAATGCCTTATGCTTTTGTAAAACTAAACATAGATGGCCAGGATCATGTTGGAACTGACTATGGTGTGGGACCCGTAGATGCTGCACTTAATGCAATTCAAAAAATTACTGGCAAGCTTTCTGAAATCCGAATCAAAGATTATGGATTAGCATCCATTTCAGGTGGCTCTAGTGCATTATGTGAAGTTACAGTAAAAGTTGAAGATGCTCTAGGAAACAAGGTTTCGGCAAAATCAGTTGGAGAAGATATTGTCACAACATCTGTCAAGGCAGTAATTGATGCTATTAACCGAATTATGCTCAAAAAAATGCTTCAAGAAAAGCAAGTAAGCTAAATCCTAAAATTCTCATAACGTGATGTGATGATATGTACAAAATCTCTTTGATTACTGGTGATGGCATAGGACCGGAATTGTCAGATTCTGCAATCTCTGTTTTGGAAAAAATACATGACAAATCTGATTTGAAATTTGATATTACGAAATTATCTGCAGGTGACAAAGCACTTGAAGAGACTGGAAAGGCACTTCCAGATGAAACACTTGAAACAATAAAAAAATCTGACGTATGCCTAAAAGCACCGGTTGGTGAGTCAGCTGCTGATGTAATTGTAGTATTAAGGAGGTTGCTTGATTTGTATGCAAACATCAGGCCTGCAAAATCTTACCCACACATGCCTGCATTACGAGATGATATTGACATGGTAATTGTGCGAGAAAATACCGAGGATCTTTATACAGGCAAGGAATTTAGCTTGGGAAATGCATCCGTGGCTTTGAGAATAATTTCTGAGGATGCATCAAGACGAATTGCCAAGTATGCATTTGAGACTGCAAAAATGCGAGATTCCATGAGAAAAGTAACATGCGTTCACAAATCAAATGTAATGAGAGTTACTGATGGAATGTTTGCCAAATCCTGTGCAGAAGTTGCAAAAGAATATCCGGATATTACTTTTGAGGAAATGTATGTTGATGCATGTGCAATGAATCTAATTCGGCAACCCCATCAGTTTGATGTGGTAGTCACTACGAATCTTTTTGGTGATATATTGTCAGATGAATCTTCCCAAGTAGTTGGAGGGCTAGGGATGGCACCTGCAGCTAACATTGGAGATAACTTTGCATTATTTGAGCCAGTACATGGTGCGGCATTTGATATTGCAGGACAAAATATTGCTAATCCTTCATCGTTTTTGCTATCAATTAAGATGATGTTTGATTGGCTTGGCTCAAAACACCACGATACAAAATGCTTTGATGTTGGAAACAAGCTAGAATCTGTAATTTTTGATTTGGTAAAAGATGGAATAAAAACAAAAGATATTGGTGGTGATAAAACCACAACAGAATTTACAAAAGAAATTACTGATCTATTATAGTGTAATATTTGTAAAAGAATAGATGAACACGTAGAACTCTTTAAATTCAATATCTGTGTTAGTGAATATTAGAAATTGGACTGACTTTTTGTGTGTAATTTTGTCATGTCTGATTTCTAAATTTTTGAAAATTTTTTAATTATTTGATATTATTTTCTTCTAAAAAGGCAGAAACTCCCTGTTCAATCTGGATTTTACGCCTAGAAATGGTATTGTGAATGTCTTCAAGCTGCTTTGAATTTGGCATCTTTCCAAATTGGTGATTAAATGCCTGAATGTAACTAAGTTGGCAATTACCCACAATCATGCCTACTAGAAACTCATATGCATTAGAATAATTCCATGATTTTTTCAAAAATTCGTAATGGGCCTCAATTATGTCAGGAATTCCCTCAGTCATAGTGTTGAGGTCTTTTTCTAATCTTTGGAGAAATTCTTCAGGTAGGCTGCAACTAAGATTTTTTTCCCAATTCTTCACTATTTGTAATATTTTCTTAGGATAGTAATAAAATATTTTACCAAATCCCTATTCTGGGAATTTTAAATAAAATTTCATTTTAGCATAACAGATGAACATCATACATTTGGATAAAGATCTAAATACTATCTTCAAAACAAATTTCTAACTATGGCAGAACAATACCAACAAAGAAGCAAAGCATGGTATCTTTTACCAATATTTCTTGGAATTATTGGCGGTATCATTGGTTTTTTTGTTTTGAGAAATGATTCTCCAAAAATGGCAAGAAATTGTTTGATAATTGGGATTATTACCATTGCAATAGGAATCGTCCTTAGTGCCGCAGGGTCCCTTGCTACACTAAATGTAATGACAGATGCGGTAATTCCATAATCTTCATTTTTATTTTTTTAAATTCTAACGAAAATCTTTGATGGTTCTTTCCTTGCATATCAATAGATGCGTTGATAACTCATCGGCATTTTCAAATTCAGCAGGACAATATACACAATGTGATGTCATGAATCACCTTTGATCTTAGGCATATAATCGAAGGGTTATTGTAAAATCAACTATTTTTTGATGTTTTGCACAATTAATCATCTCATGATGAGGTTTAATTCTATCTTGCTTAACTGCAATTAAATTTTAAAAATCAATAATTTGTGATTATGATTCTTCCTAATCGTCATCTTCCTCATCATCATCGTCATCTTCCTCATCATCATCGTCATCTTCTTCGTCAATTTCTTCTGCATGTTGTTCAACTTCATACTCTTCATCTTCAACCTCAATTTCTTTGGCGATCAAAGAATTACTGCTTTGGATTATCTCTACTTTGACATTAAATCCCTTTATGTCTTCTAAAGAATCAAAGTCATCAAATTCTGTATTATTGTTAACATAGATATCAGTGTCATTACCTTTTATTTGGAATATGTTAAGAACAAGATCAACAGAACTTACCAATCCAGTAATTATGTAATCTTCGTCTTCATGATCGTCATCATCCTCTTGGTCGCTTCTAGCTTCTTTGAGTTGTTCTCGAAGTATTTTTTCTTGTTCTCTAAGGCTTTCTCTCTCAGCTTTGAACTCCTCACGTAATTCTTTTTCTTGAGTTTTGAATTCTTCTCTTACAAGTTCGCGTTCTTTTTTGGCAATTTCTCGAAGTTGGTGAGCCTCTTCTCTAATTTCTTCTAAGATTTGTTTTCTTAGTTCCTTTAGCAATTCTCTTTTTTCAGCAACATCTGCTAAAGACTCTATTTCTAAAATAGCTTCATTTATTTCATCTTCATCAATGGAAACACCTTTAGCTACTGCAATCAAAACTTTCATGCTTTCTTTGAAGACTAGAAAAGTATCTCGATATGTTTCTCTAATAGATTTGTAAGATTCTTTAATTTTCTCTAACTCTGTTCTGCAATCCTCTCTTACTGCTTCTCGTTCAGAAGGTTCTGCAGCTTCTAAATCCTCTCTGCATTGAGCAATAACTCCTTTGGTCTCTACTTTTTGTTCCTCAAAACTTTGACGAGATTCATGAACAAAATCAGACACCTCTTGGCCTAAATTGGAAAACTCTCCTTGATTTGATTGAGCAAATGAAAATGGTGTAGATATTAGGCCAAAAACTAGTACAGAAATTACAAAGAAACTGTAATAATTATTCACGTTTGTATTTTTTGTTTTTACTATATAGAATTTCCGCAGAAATTACAAGTATGGGGTCTATTTATCGATGACAATTAGAATCTCTTCTTTGTGCACAAAAGTGTCCTTTTGTTCATTCAAATAATCTAACAATTCACATTTTGAAGAACAATAGGGCTGTGAAGAATCAACTAGTATCTCTTCACAGATATGACATGTCCTACTCATTCTATCGCCCAAATTTTACATGAATTTATACAATTAAAGACTTGTGATAAGTATTTTTTTTTTGGTACAATTTTCGAATATGATTCTAAGAATTATCAAAATGAAATATTATTGTCCTTTGATTAGGTTTCAGCTAGCACATTTACAATATCAGATTTTGTAATAATCCCAACTAGTTTTTTGTTTTTTATTACAGGAATTCCACTAATGTCATGTCTAATCATCAATATAGCTGCAGTGTATACAACATCATCTGGATACACTACAAATGGATTTTTTGTCATTATGTCATTTGCAGTAAATGTTAGAAGGTAACTAAGACGATTTACATTTAACTCGTTTATTTGTGATGTTTGTGACATTTCTATGATCTCTGAAGGATCTGAAAGTCCTTTTTGCACTTCAAATGGTTTTGCTGGTATAAAGTCGCGATAAGTGATAATTCCTACAGGTGATTTGTTTTTTGTAACAATTACTCTTCTAATGTCATTGTTAAACAATAAACTCTCTACTTCAAAAATAGAGTCTTCAGGTGATGTGGTAATTACTTTTTTTGTCATTACTTTAGATATTTCCAAAGATGCAGTACTTTGAACCAAAAACGTGCCAACAAGATCAGTCTTTGTTACTACTCCTACCAACTTTCCGCGTGAATTTACTATAACGACTGAGCTAATCCCATGTTCTTTCATAAGTTTAGCACAATTCTTTATTGACGAATCTATTGTCACAGTAATCAAGTCTTTTGACATTATTTCTCGAACTAGAATTTTGCCCAACGGTTTTTTGCTAAATAATGAGACACTTCTTGCAATATCTTTTTCAGTAATTATTCCAACGGGTTTTTTTCCAAATTCTATTACAAGTCGCCCAATTCTATGTCTAAGAAGAATGTCTCGTGCATCTAAAATTGACGTATTTGGAGTAATGGAAATGGGTGTCTTGATAATTGATTTTAGTTCTATTGGAATATCCTGGAGTATCTTGGTTTTTCTTTTTGCCATAGTGTATGATTGAATATTTTCTATATGAATATCGGATAAATTATCATACATGAGAATAACATACTTGCAAAAAGAAAAAGAAAAAAGATGTAAAGTTTCCCTAAATTCGAGGCGTTACACTGAGACGTGATTTTGTAGTCATTACAATAATTGAAATTATTGCAATTCCTAAGATCACAGCTGCAATTGTTCCAAATTCTGGAATTGCAAAGGTACCAATGACTTCAATTGTTTCAGTTCCTGCTGGGAATTCAACGGTAACTGTTCTATCTGTCGTAGACACGGTCTCTTCAAAATCAACTTCTTCGCCATCAACTAAGATAAAGAATTGATCATCTTCATCTCCAACCTTAGCATCAATGACGTCTCTTGGCAATGTCACTGAAATTTGACCGTCATCAGTAGAATCAATCTCAATGGTAACAGAATTTTGTTCACCATCTGCAGTCATGCTTTTTACTTGACCCGCTGAAATCTCATATTCCAAGTCTACTGAAACTTGAGATTCTACTGGTTCTTCTGAAATTAATTCTGGGACTGGTTCACTTGTTGTGGTTACTTCGGCAGTTCCAACATATACAATTCCTTCCATCCATGGATGGACCATACAAAAGTATGGAAATATTCCAGCTTCCTCAAATGTGTGTGAGAAAGTTGTTCCAGCCATAAACAAACTACTATCAAATGCACCAGATGGTCCTTCTGCTGCACTTCCTGCAGTTACAGTGTGAGCTGCAGAGTCGTCATTTGACCATGTTACCTCTTCTCCAACATTGATTGTAATCTCATATGGAATGTAGCACTCATTTGTTGCCTCACAACCAGGTACTGATGTTCCTTGTGGGGCACTAACAGTTGCAA